>Ga0209185_1000165_pt1 | contig 100363 bp, 75 predicted proteins | sample SidtaG_2_FD_187425 | JGI IMG/M metagenome (GOLD analysis project Ga0209185, IMG submission 187425) | Marine algal microbial communities from Sidmouth, United Kingdom - Sidmouth_Asex2 metaG (SPAdes) (version 2) | ecosystem: Host-associated > Algae > Red algae > Unclassified | place: Sidmouth... | reverse complement strand
CCGTTACCAATCAAAATGCTCGTTTCAGAGCGCGTGAGCGATATCAATTCAAGGCAATACTTTATTGTAATGGTTGTTCCCTTATAAAAAGTATTAACGATGAAGTGATTTTGCTCAAGCGCTTCTACGATGGGTCTAAAAACAATTTATGCGTCGTTATTAAGTGTAGTCAGGGAATAACCATGACATAAACTTAATGCCTTGCCTAAATTATTTTTAGTTCCCACTGAAACCTGCATTTTGAATGGTAACGGGTATATATTGAGAATAAAAATAAATAAACTAAACGTCAATGCAGCCTTGCTCAAGTTTTTTTCTTATTTTATCTGGCACTTGCCGCTCTATTTCCTTAGCTGCTTCCATGATGGCGGCCAAAAAGGCTAAAGAGCTCGCGTTACCATGACTTTTTACTACAATGCCTCTTAATCCTATCAGGCTAGCGCCATTGTATTGATCAGGGTTTAACGACTTAAATAGCTTTTTAATCGTCGAAGCAAAAACCTTTCCCAATAACCGTGTAAATAAATGCTGAGATAATACTGATTTAAATTTGCTATAAACCATCAAAGCAACACCTTCACATGTTTTAAGCGCTACATTACCAACAAATCCATCGCATACAATTACATCAGCTTTATTTGAGAGAATGTCATTACCTTCAACAAAACCAATATAGTTGATATGAGGATTATTTGTTAGCTGCGCAGCAGTAAATTTAATATGATCACTACCTTTAATATTTTCAGTGCCCATATTGAGTAATGCAACCCTTGGGCTTTCAATACCATCCACTTCTTCAGCTAATACTGCGCCCATAATTGCGAACTGATAAAGCACATTAGAATCGCAAAATACATTAGCACCTAGATCTAACATAAAAACGTGCTTGTTTTCATCATGAGTGGGTAAAGCTGAGATTAGTGCAGGTCGCTCAACGCCGGGTAGCATTTTCAATACATAATGAGCCATAGAAAATAAAGCCCCTGTATTGCCTGCACTTACACATGCTTGAGCTTTGTTATGACGAACCAAATCAATTGATTTACGCATTGATGATTTTTTTTTGTTTCGTAACGCACTCGCAGGCAATTCGTCCATTCCAACGATTTCAGTAGAATGACAAATAGAGAGTTGTGGATGATTAATAGAATTAAGTTTTTCGAGCTCTTGTGTAATAATGGATTCATTACCACAAAGAATAAGATGCAAATCAGGCATTTTGTTAATCGCCATGACTGCAGCAGGAATGGTTATTAGGGGGCCTTTATCGCCCCCCATAATATCTAACGAAATGGTTAGATTACAATCACTATTCATAAAGTTGTTATTTTGTTTAAAATAAACATTACAGTACTCATCACTTTTTATATGGAAAAGTTATAAACACTTGAACATTCCAAAATATCAGCTAAATTACCTAGTGATTATTGGCAAAATATATATCTATTCTACTTCAAGATGCGTATTTAAAAATAAACGTTTTAAAGTGAAGTGGATATCTACTTATTAATTACTTTAACGCCTTTGTAAAAGCCATCAGCTGTTACATGGTGACGACGATGCGATTCACCTGAAACTGGGTCTACTGATAAGTTTACAGCGGTTAATGCATCATGTGAACGGCGCATGCCACGTCTTGAACGAGACTTCTTGCTCTTTTGAACTGCCATTACCTACTCCTAAAATTCGGTTATTAAGTTAAATAAATTCAACTATTTAAGTTGTTTTAAAACATCAAATGGGTTTGGTTTCTCTAACTCTTTAGGCAATTCACCCCAAACACTATCAGCCGGAGCTGAACAATCTTTGGGTTCATGTCTAGGAATTAATGGAATTTCAAGTAAAAACTCTTCTTCAATTAATTCAAGTAGATTAACTTCACCATTTTCATCTAATTCTATTGCGTCATAATATGACGGCAATTCAGCAATTGCGTCTTGATTTTTAACCGGACTAAAAACAAAATTTGCTTTCAGTTCGTGTTCAAAGGTTTCAGTACAACGCTGACAAGTGAGTTTAACTAATGCCGAACCTGCGCCTGAAAGTACATTCAGTCCGCGTTCATCCACATCAAAATTAAACTTAACTTTAACTTGCTCACTGCTAATTTCACACACAGCAAGCAATCTATTCATTCCTGATAATTTAAATACACCTTCACACACTAACCTTCGTTGAGCGCTTTTAAATGGATCTATTGTTATCGGGAGTTTAAGATTCTTCATAAGCCGCGCATATTAATGCCCTGAGCTTGATGTGTCAAAAGAAAATTACATTAATTCCTTTAAAAAATGAATATTGGCTCTATATTACTCTTAATTGATATTTAATTGAGAAATGACAATGCCTTCAAGAACGATTGTTTTAGGTTCAACATCACCCTTTAGACGTTCACTATTAGAAAAATTAAACCTTCCATTTGAATGTGCTAAACCAAATATTGATGAGTCTGTTAATAAAAATGAAAGCCCAATTGAATTAGTTGAACGCCTTGCCATTGAAAAAGCTAGAGCGATAACTGATTTCCCTAATGCGTTGATTATAGGCTCAGACCAAGTCGCCCTATGCGATGGTGAAATTTTAGGTAAACCTCATAACTTCGCTAATGCAGTAAAACAATTAACTCAATTTAGTGGTAAAACCGTTGTTTTTTACACTGGCCTTTGTGTTTTAGACAGCGCTAATAATAAAGCTCATTCAGTTGTTGAACCTTTTACAGTTCATTTTAATAATCTTTCTCAAGCTGAAATTGAATTTTATGTTAATGCAGAGCAACCTTATCAATGCGCTGGTAGTTTTAAAAGCGAAGGTTTGGGAATATGTTTGTTTAACCGGTTAGAAGGTGAAGATCCAAACGCTCTAGTTGGGCTTCCTTTGATAAAGCTGGTTAGTTTATTAAAGTTACATGGATTTGATGTGCTGCTTGAGCAATCTAAAGTCAGCTAAGTAAAAATTGAATAATAAAATAACATGAGTTGCTTTGAATTTGATTAATTATCACGTTTTTAAGCAGACACGACTAAAGTTTTTATTTTTAAAGTTTTACGCCAAATATAAGATCTAAGCTTACTTTGCTGTTTGGCTAATTAATGGGTGTTCACAAAGTAAACTTAATAAAGGTAATGATGTTAGCCAATCAACAATTGTTCTAATTCACTTAGGGAACTCACCACAGCCTCAGGCTTAAATTGTTTAATAACATTTTCGGAATGTGCTCCAAAGTTAACGCCTATTCTGTCAATATTCGCGTTTAATGCCATCTCCATATCAAAGCTTGTATCACCAATCATTACTGCATCTGCTGGTTCAACATTGAGTTCTTTTAAAATAGAGGTGATCATTTCAGGATCAGGTTTTGAGCGGCAATCACTTGCCGAACGTGTGGTATCAAATAAATAACCTGTTTCAGTCATAGCTAAAACCCGAGTTAGGCCAGGTCTTGCTTTTCCTGTAGCAATAGCGAGAAGAATATTATTAGCTTTTAACGTGTTAAGTAGTGTTAATGCATGCTCGAATAAAGGAGTGGGCGTTTTATTAACGTTTAAATATTGGTGTTTATATTGTTTTTCTAGCTCAGTTTGCTGAGCTTCTGTAATATCAGGGAATAACTGCTTAATTCCGTTTGATAAGCTTAAGCCAATAATACTTTTACCATTCTCATTAGTAGGAGGAATTAAATTTAATATTCTAGATGCGGCTTGCATCGAAGAAACAATACGCCCTACTGAGTCCATTAATGTTCCGTCCCAATCAAAGATCACTAATTTATACTTTGCCATTTACTTATTTAACCTCTCGCTTTTACTAATTTATTGAGTGTTTTTTGCAACTCGGTATCTAATGACGCTTCAATTTTAATACGCTCATTACTTAACGGGTGAGTAAACTCAAGACTTGCGGCATGTAAAAATAAACGTTTAAGACCTAAGTTTTTCATTTCTTCATCAAAAACTTCATTACCATATTTGGCATCACACGCTATAGCGTGACCTTTAACTTGGCAATGTACTCGAATTTGATGGGTTCTACCGGTGACAGGAAATGCTCTCACTAGAGTTGCATTTTGATAGTTTTGTAATATTCTAAATCGTGTTTCAGACTCTTTGCCATTAATGTTATCAACAATAACGACTCGTTCACCCGATTTTAAATCATTTTTTCTTAACCCTTCTGTTACTCTAGTAACTTTTGATGACCACTGCCCTTTTACTAAAGCATAATAAAATTTCTGAACAGTTTTATTGCGTAATTGCTCATGGAGATGTCTTAGCGCAGAACGTTTTTTAGCAATAATTAAACAACCGGAAGTATCCCTATCAAGTCGATGTACCAATTCTAACATTCTGGCATCAGGTCTAAGTGCACGCATTGCTTCAATTAAACCAAAGCTTAATCCGCTACCACCGTGTACTGCCATGCCTGAAGGTTTATTGATAACAATTAAGCGATCATCTTCAAATAAAATTTGGTTTTCAAGGTTCGCTACAATGTTTAATTGCGTAGGAACGGTATCAGATTTTTCTGTTAATCTAATTGGAGCGATACGTAAAACATCTTCGTTATTGAGTTTATATTCTGGCTTTATACGCTTTTTATTTGCACGGATTTCTCCTTTACGTAATAACCTATAAATATGGCTTTTAGGGACTCCTTTGAGCGTTTTAACTAAAAAATTATCAACTCGTTGACCAGCGTCCTCACTGTCAATCGTAATAAACCTAACTTTAGGTCTATCGCTCTCATTTGTATTATTTTCATTCATATACAAAGTTTATCACAATTCATTTAATAATTAATCGAATTAAATTAGCTATTTCGTTGCTAAACACAACAATATAGTGGGATAATAATGGGGTTAGTATTTTAACTAATAAATGGAAGTTCCGAGCGAAACGTAAGAGATAAAATGCGGCTACCTTATTATGGGTTATTCAAACGAATAAACGACATAATAATTGAATGGCCTTTTGTAACATTTAACACATCTAACAAATGTAACTAGTTAAAGAGACTACATAAACATTATATCCAGCGCAAAAGAACCATTGTAACAATATTTAGTAAATGAATAATTTTGGACGACGTTGGCGACAAAACGATAAGTACTATCGTGTTAACTACATCCACACTATAAATCTTTACTAAAATTTACACAGCACCCATGCTGACTAACATAAAGAAATATATTCACTGTGATGGACAAAATGTCATAGTTAGATGAATACAATCAGATTTTATAACAGCTTATTACATAATATGGTGTATTAATATTGACAACCGAGAGGTTGACGAATTGCTGTTTTACTTTACCAAGATTGCTTTGTGTACATAGCAAATTGTGTGCTGTGACTATAATAAAAGAGTCACACAATTATGAAACGTATGTTAATCAATGCTACTCAATCAGAAGAGTTGCGCGTAGCACTTGTTGATGGACAACAACTATATGATTTAGATATAGAAAGCCCTGGCCATGAACAAAAAAAATCAAATATATATAAAGCTAAAATAACTCGAATTGAGCCTTCTTTAGAAGCCGCTTTTGTAGATTATGGTGCAGATCGCCATGGTTTTTTACCTATGAAAGAAATTGCCAGAGAGTATTTCCCCAAAGGATATTCTTTTCAAGGCAGACCCAACATCAAAGAAGTGCTTCATGAAGGACAAGAAGTTATTGTTCAGATTGATAAAGAAGAGCGTGGCCAAAAAGGCGCAGCGCTAACTACCTTTATTAGTTTAGCTGGTAGTTATTTAGTACTAATGCCTAATAATCCTCGCGCTGGTGGTATATCGCGCAGAATAGAAGGTGATGAAAGAACTGATTTAAAAACCTCATTAAGTAAACTTAGCTTACCTAAAGGCATGGGACTTATTGTTCGTACCGCAGGTGTTGGCAAAGCTTATGACGAATTAGAATGGGATTTAAGTGTATTACTTCATCACTGGAAAGCGATTGAAGATGCCTCAGAAAACCGCCCTGCTCCCTTCTTAATACATCAAGAAACCGACGTAATTAAAAGAGCGATCAGAGATTATTTAAGAAGAGATATTGGCGAAATTTTAATTGACCGCCCTAAAACATTTGAAAGTGTTAAAAAGCACATAGAAGTAGTACGCCCTGACTTTATTAGTAAAGTAAAACTTTATACAAATGACGTACCTTTATTTACCCATTATCAAATTGAATCTCAAATTGAAACTGCTTTTCAACGTGAAGTACGTTTACCTTCTGGTGGTTCAATTGTTATAGATCCTACCGAGGCAATGACCTCAATCGACATTAACTCTGCTAGAGCCACTAAAGGCGGAGATATTGAAGAAACAGCTTTCAACACTAATTTAGAAGCAGCAGAAGAAATATCACGCCAATTAAGATTACGTGATTTAGGTGGTTTAGTTGTTATAGATTTTATTGATATGACACCTGTACGCCATCAACGTGAAGTTGAAAACAGAATGCGTGATGCCGTAAGACCAGACAGAGCACGTATTCAGTTAGGTCGTATATCGCGATTTGGCTTACTTGAAATGTCTCGTCAGCGTTTACGTCCATCTATAGGTGAAACTAGCCAAGGTGTTTGTCCGCGTTGTAATGGCACAGGTCATGTGCGTGGTGTTGAATCATTAGCACTTTCTATTCTTCGTTTAATGGAAGAAGAAGCAATTAAAGAGAATACATTACATGTTCAAGCACATGTGCCGGTTCCTGTTGCGACTTACCTTCTCAACGAAAAACGCCGTTCTGTAATGCACATTGAAAAACATCACAGTGTGCATGTACTTATTATTCCTAACCCTCATATGGACACACCTCAATATGAAGTTGTTAGAATAAAAGAAGACGAAACCGTTACAGCAGCAAGTTATAATTTACCGATAAAACAAGCAGTTGTTGAAGAGGCTATTATGCCTAAGTTTAACTCTGAAGCTGTAAAACGTGATGAACCTGCTTTACAAGGCATGTCGTCTCCTCAACAAAGTGCTCCAGTGCAACCAGCATCAACCGTTGCCAAAGATGTAGCAGTAAAAACTAATGCTACGCTTAAAGCAACTGGTGGATTTTTCGGCTGGTTAAAAAATCTGTTTGTCGAAGAAAAAGTTGAAGAGCCAGTTAAGGCGCCTGAACAAAGGACTGAAAACAACCGTCGCCCACAAAAACCTCGACAAAACAGCAAGCCTCGCAACCCAAGAAACGACAAACGTAACGATAAACGCACTCATGCTCCTAAAGCAGATGGTGAAGTAAAAGACGTTAAACCAAACAAACCGGCACGTAAGCCCGTTCACAATAAAGAGCATAAACCTAAAGAAGAAAAAGTTGCTGAACGTAGACAACGTCGTAATAATCGTAAAAAAGTACGGGTGAATGACCAAAATAGTTCATCTCAAACTTCTGCGTCTCAAAATACAAGTCCGCAAACTTCTGCAACTCATAATCCTGCACCTCGAAATACAGAATCTCAAGGTAATGTATCGCCAAATACTGGAGCGCAAGATACTAGTGCGCAAAACGCTATTACTAATAACGTAGCACCTAAGCCGAATGAAACTGTTAAAGAGCAAGTATCAACACCGGTGGAAAAAGTTGTTGTAGATAACGTAACTAAAACAAATGATGATAATACTAAAGTAGACTCTCAAACTACTACAAATGAAGAGCGCCCTAGAAACAGAAGGACCCCTAGACATTTGCGTACGCATGGTCAACGTAGACGTCGTCAAAATAATGAGTCTGACTTTAAAAGCACTGAAGAATTGGCATTAGAAAACAATGTTGATCCTGTTGAAGCGCGTTACCCTGAAGCCGCTAAAGTTGAATCAACAATTGAAATTCAATCAAAAACTGAAATTCAACAAGACTTACCTTTTGATGATTCTCCGGTTAAAAGCAATGAAACTGCCGAAGTTAAAGTAGCAGCTGTTTCCCATGCAAATGAAGAACCTGTCGTAGAAATTGAAAAAGCTGAGCGCCCGGTGGAAACGACTATTGTTAAAGCAGCTCAAATAAAAGAGCATGTAAATACTGACAATAAGCCTGTTAAATCAGTAGAAGCTATCAGTAAAGATACTGAAAGTCCTACAGCTGAAACTAAGCCGATTAAAAGTGAAGCTATTGAGTCAGATGTTCAAAGCAAAACAGTTGAAACTGAGCTCAAGCCTAAATCTGAAAAATTAGCACCGACTAGCCCAGCTCCAATAGTTGATGATAATAAAGAAGCTGAATCAAGTGTTGAAGTCAAACCTAAAAATGAAATTAGTCCTTACAGCAATACAGACTCAGATGTAAGTACTAAAACCTCATCTAAAGAGCCTTCACCAGTAAAACCTAAGCCGGTTAGAAAAGCTAAAATGCCTAAAGGCACCAAAGCTGCTGCTAACGTTAAGCAAGGTAAAGCATCCTCACCGATGACTAAGCCGGTTTCTACTGCAATAGTTGGCGATATACCGACAGCCTCTTTAGCAACTGATGAAAGACCTAAGCACGCTATGTCGGGTCGTTCAGCGATGGTATCAAGTGTTATTAATAAGAGTTCTGCAGGTCCAACAAAACCCAGTAAGTAAAAACTTTATTAGTACATTTTACAAAATAAAAAAACCAGCTTAGTTGCTGGTTTTTTTATTCGCAAATTATACCCGTTACCTATCAAGATGCTCGTTTTTGTGGGAATTGAAAGACAGGCACAGATTTTATGCTCCAAATAAAATTTAAGGTCTACATCCATTTAGAAACATGACTAAAATTAAAACCGCTGTACCTCCTGCATTTATAACCGTATTAAAAAAACGAACAACAATAAGTAAATTCGTTTATAAATTAACGCATAGCACAGCACTTGTTAGTGTAAATAAAAATACTATTCGCTAACCTCTATCCTATTACGACCATTTTCTTTGGCAGCATACATAGCTTGGTCGGCATCATAAATTAATTGTTCAAAGTTTTTATGCTTATCTCCAAACATCGATACACCTATACTTAACGTTACTTTTATTTTTTTATCTTCAACGACTAAGCAATTTTTAAGTAACGAGTTTTGTATGCGTTTAGCAAGTTCTACCCCTCCTTTTATGTCACAATCGGGTAAAATAATAATAAACTCTTCACCCCCATATCTTCCTAAAAAGTCAATTTTTCGTATTTCTTGATTACAAATGTAGCAAATATGCTTTAAAAGTTTATCACCCACTTGATGACCATATTCATCGTTAACGTTCTTAAAATAATCACAGTCTAATAGCATCAAGCTCAATTTGTTTTGTGATCTATGCTCGCGCAGTAACTCTATATTTCCTCTCTCAAATAATGCTCGTCTGTTAGCAACTTTTGTTAACGGATCTGTATTAGAAAGTTGTTTTAAATTACGCGTTCTTTCTTCGACAATATTTTTCATTACTTCTAAAGAAACCGTTGTTTCGCCTAACTTTTGATTCATCCCATTAAATGCTTTAACAATACTATCAAACTCAACAGAATGATGAGTTAACTCTATTTTTTGAAAATTACCACTATGATTTTTCGCAAAAGCATTTTTTATTTCCTTGAGGGACGTTCTAAAAACTTTAGCTAAGCGAAAAGAGCCATACAATAAGGTAAATAAACCAATTGATAATATAAGTAGAATGAATAAAGCTTGGCGTTTAATAACTTTATAAATATCTTTTTGTACCACGACAGAAAGCTGCATTGAATCGGCACTAATAATTTCAAGTTGAGTCATCAATCTGGTTTTTAATAGTTTTTTTATCGATTCATTGGCATTTTTTAATTTGTTTTCATTAATCTTTGTAAATAACCGTTTAACATTTTGGCTTTGACTATTAATGCTATTTTGAATAGTTAATTGTTGCGGGGTTAAAATAGGAGCAGATTTTAATAGCTGTATTAATTTACTTTGGGAACTAAGCCAACCATCGGCGTTGTAGTCGCTATGATATATATCATCACTGACAATAAGTTGTTTTAACCTATTGGTAAGGTTTGAAACTTTTTGTGTGTAAGCCTCTCGACTAAGCGCAAGCTCAACTTTCTGAGATGACCATAAAATACTTATTGCCAAAACGACAAAAAGTAAACAACAACATATATTAAAAAAATATATACGCTCTGATAGACTCACTTTCATGTAATTGACCCCTCTATAGCGGTATATTTACAGCACCAGGATCAACCTGCATCATAGCTCTTCTATCTAAAAAAGCATCTATGTTTGGCATGTCGTTATATTCGCTCATTTGTGTTTCAATTGCCCATACCACTTGAGATTTAATGTTCAGCCTTAAAGATTGGTTTAAGCTAAGTTTAAAAATATAATCATCCCAAACCCAATTAATAAAGGTAAGGCCTAAGTTAAGCTCATTCATTACTATTACTTTTGATTTTTCTGGAAAAGAAGCAATATACTCAATGGCGATATTTAACCCTTGCAGAATGCATGTTGCTTTTTCAAGTAATAACTCATCAGGTATTTTTGATACTAAATTAAAACTTAACGTATGAAAATTTTTAGTTTCGATAATTTTTACTTTATCTCCAAGCAATTGTACAACATTAAAGGCAAAGGGTTCCCAAGGCACAATAGCATCAAGTTCATTACGTATAAAATATTCGGTAAGTTGCGTTGGATTAAAATAAGACAGTTTAACGTCTTTTGTCGTTAACCCTTCAATCGCGAGTAAAGTACTTAAAAAATACTCACTTGCTGTTCCCTTAATTACACCAATTTTTTTACCTAAGAGTTGAGATACAGAATCTATATTATCTTTCTTGTGTGTCAATAACTTCATATCATTATCCGATTCAACGAACATGGCATGGGTAACAAATGCTTTTTTAGTTAGGCTTTGAAAAGCTAATACAGAATCAGAGCTAGTACCAAAATCTGTTTCACCTAACATAACTTTTTTAAAAGCATCTTTTCCACCTATAACATCAACGTATTTAACATTGACGCAAGTATCTTCAAAAGCGTTGATAGATTGAGCAATGAAAAAAGGTGTTGATAAGGGTGTTTTAGAAATAGCTATTGAAACAGGATGTTTTTTAATTTGCCAAGCTTCTTGCAAATTTAAATACATCAAAAGTACACCTGAAACTGCTAACAGGCTTAAAAGTAATAAAGAAAGCTTTATATTCAATGTTATCAACTTTTCAATGACAATTTAGTAATTATATACTTAATTTACTTTTTTGATCTATGCAAAATTAAATAACTAAAAACATTGCCGTACATACCTATTAAAAGAGTGTAAATATACTTGGTTATTAATCAAACAAAAAATTTATAATTATTCATGCCACAAAATATATACCCGTTACGACTCAAGGTGCTCATTTTAGAGTATCTTGAATGGTAACGGGTATAATCTCTAATACGTATAAAAAAACCGACGTAGTGTCGGTTTAATCATAAATTTAAAACGGCATTTTCATCCCTGGAGGTAATTGCATACCACCTGTGACAGAACCCATTTTTTCTTTATTTTGCTCTTCTACACGACGTATTGCATCGTTAAATGAAGCAGCTATTAAGTCTTCAAGCATTTCTTTATCGTCGTCCATTAAGCTATCATCAATCTCAACACGGCGAATATTGTGATTTCCTGTCATTGTTACTTTAACCATGCCAGCGCCAGATTCTCCAGTTACTTCAAGTAACGCGAGTTCTTCTTGGGCTTTAGCCATTTTTGCTTGCATTTGTTGGGCTTGTTTCATTAAGTTGCCCATTCCGCCTTTCATCATTTATCGTCTCCAAAAGTAGTTTTGCTTAAGCCAGCTGATTTGCTAAAGCGCTTGTATAGTTTTTTCATTTAATTGTGCTTGAAAATGTTGCTGTAATCCTTGGACAATATTATCTTCTTTAAGTAAATTTACGGCATATTGATATCGTTTATCATTAATATCTACTTGTATTTTATATGGGTCGGCTTGTGTTTTTTCAACAACAATTACCTCAACATTAACTGATTTAGATAAAAAATTTGAAATACTTTGTTGAAGTTGCTCCACAGCCGTATCAGTTTTAAGGTGTTTAGTCGATTGATCAAGTAATAGTATCAAATGCTCGTCGGTTGAGGATTCAGATATTGTTGCATGGATTGCTATTTGTCTAATACGTGCACTCAAAGCCATTGAATCAATCATGTTTGCCCACTTATCTACCTGATTCGCCGACTTTATAGTTGTTGGGTCAATCATCTCTTCACGATAAGGTTCATCAGTAACCATATTGATGGGTGCTTGGGACTGAGAGTCAGAAGTAGGGGTTTGGGCAAACGATTCTGAAGCTTCGTTAGTTGAATACTTTACATTGGTTGCAGTAGATGTATGACGCCCTTCGACGTCGTTAGACTTTTTTACCTTCTGTTCCATTTGCTTTTTTCTACTACGAAGTATATTGCGTGTTGCTAAAGCTGACTCTATTGGGCTTGAATATGTAACTGTTTCTAAAACCGCTTCGGGAAGCGGTTCTTGCTCAAAATTTGTTTGATTAACATTTGGTGCTTGGTGTAGTTGGGCTTGGTGAGTATCAGTATTATCTGATTTAAATTGTGGTGGTTCAGTGTGCTGTATACTAGGTTGCTGAACATCAACTTGATGGTTTTGAGAATAACGCCCTTGCTCTTCATCAATATTTTTATTGGGTAATGGTTGTGTATTGATTGAACCTTGCTGGTGGGTGATCTCAGTATTGTGTGTGGTAGATGTGTTTTCTATTATATTTTCTAGTGTATTTTTTACCGTATGTTCATTTGCATATTCATTTGTATATTCATTTGTATAATTTTGATTTGTATCAAAAGAAAAATCATTAGTTGAGTCATCAAGTTCTGAGGCTTTTTCATAAGCCATATCATTGTCAGTAACTTGTTGAATATGAGCTTTTACCGGTTTCTCGCTTTCTTCTTTTTCAAGCGTATCTACCAGAGATGAATCATCAAAATCAGCTACACATTCATTTTCAGGTAAAGCCTCAGAACTATTAATTTCATTAACGTGGGTCACCGGTTTAAACGCTAACAATCTCAGCAATACCATATCAAAAGCAGCTTGTTCGTCAGCGGCATAAGGTAAATCTTTACGACCATTTAGAGCAATTTGATAATATAACTGCACATCTTCAGGTGACATAGCTTTAGCAAATTTTTTCAATAAAAGCTCATGTTCTGGCGGTAAATCAAAATGTCTTTCAACAATTTGTACCATGGCAACTTGGTGTAGTAACTGAATTAATTCAGCTAGCAATTGGCTGTAACTTGGAGAGTAACTGGCTATATTTAGCGATAAAGTCATTAATTGTTGCGGATCTTGTTTGATCAACGCAATCATTAATTTATAAACCCAGTTTTGATCAACTCCCCCTAACATTTTTTGCACGTTAGATAAGGTAATTTCACCCGCACCCTGAGCAATAGATTGATCAGTTAAACTTAGCGAATCACGCATACTGCCACGGGCAGCTTTAGCCAATAAAGTGACTGAGCCTTTATCTGCTTTTACGTTTTCGGCTTGTAAAATAAGCTCTAACTGTTGTTCTATTTGGTTTACGGTGAGTGCTTTTAAATGAAATTGCAGACAACGCGATAGCACAGTAACTGGTAGTTTTTGTGGATCAGTAGTGGCAAGGATAAATTTAACGTGTTCAGGCGGTTCTTCAAGTGTTTTAAGTAACGCGTTAAAACTGCTACGCGAGAGCATGTGCACTTCATCAATTAAATAAACTTTATACCGACCACTAGTTGGCGCATATTGAACGTTATCAAGTATTTCACGGGTATCATCAACTTTTGTTTTTGATGCTGCATCAATTTCAATGAGGTCTACAAAGCGACCTAAGTCAATATCTAAACAGGTATTACAAGTACCACATGGCTGTGAGGTTATTCCTATTTGGCAATTTAAGCTTTTAGCAAAAATTCGAGCTATGGTGGTTTTACCCACACCTCGGGTGCCGGTAAATAAATAAGCATGATGTAAACGTTGTTGCTCAAGAGCATTAACAAGCACGGTGACTACGTGTTCTTGTCCCATCAACTCTTTAAAGTTTTTAGGCCGCCATTTTCTTGCTAATACTTGATAACTCATTAAAAGCCTATTTGCCTTCGTATTGGATCAATGAAAAAACATCGATATCTAAACTGGCTAGTTTTTCTTCCCCGCCAAGTTCAGGCAAAGAAATAACAAAACCAGCATGAGAAGCATTTGCTCCAATTTTTCGAATTAATTTAATCGTAGCTTCAATGGTGCCACCTGTTGCTAATAAATCATCAATAATAAGCACTTTATCATCTGGTTTTAGTGCGTCTTGATGAATTTCCAAGGTATCTTGTCCATACTCTAATTGATAATTTTGAGCATAGGTAGCGCGAGGCAATTTACCAGGTTTACGAACAGGTACAAAGCCTACCCCTAAAGCTAGAGCAAGTGGTGCTCCAAATAAAAAGCCTCTGGCTTCTGTCCCAACAACTTTAGTAAAGCCAAGTCCTTGGTATTTTTCAACGAGTAATTGAATGGTTAAAGCAAATGCTTTGGCGTCGTCTAATACGCCAGTTACATCTCTAAATAAAATACCGTCAATTGGATAGTTAGGAACTGCATGAACAGCCTGCTTAATGGTTTCTATGTGTTGTTGAGTCATTTGATAAAATAAGTAAAAAATATAGCCTTAAAGAATAAATCAATTTAACCTATTTTTACAGTGCTCATATAAGACTAAAGTAAATTAAATACCCACTTAAGTAATACACAAAATAAAAGCACAAATTAAAATATCAAATTAATATCTCAGGACAACATTGTATACCAACCCATTATCATCGGTAATAATGGCATGGCTAAAGTAACGACAATACCAACGAGTAGGTAACCGAAGTGCGATGAATCTTCAAAATGAGTATCTTCAGACATGTTTATCTCTTTATGGTGTTAGCAATAGGATGGAATATACCCTTTACCCATCAAGGTGCTCGTTTAAGAGCACGTGAGCGTCAATATTTATAGTAGGTAATTCAAGGCAATACTTTGTTGTAATGGTTGTTTCCTTGTAAGAAGCATTAACGACGGAGTTATTCAAAAAAATAACTCCTTAAGCGCTTCTACGATGGAGCTAAAACAATTTATGCGACGTTATTAAGCTTAGCTATAGAACAACCATGACATAAACTTAATGTCTTGCATAAATGGTTGTCTGTACTTTGATTTCGTCTGGGACATGAAATCTGTGCCTAAATTTTTTTAGCTCTCACTGAACCCTACATCTTAAATAATAATGGGTATACTACCCTAACTACAATTGTTAATGTAGTGAATTATTAACGCAGTGAAAATTGATTAATATTAATTGAATTTTGTCATTATTTTGCAATAAATCTCTTTTAAAATTACAACCACTTAATAAAGCTTTGCTTGCTGTGTTGAGTATCCCCATTTTAGGACTTATTTTATAGTACTATGCCCCATACTAACTCTAGTATGGGGCTTTTTTAAATATTAGCTTTATAAACTCTGCCTGTGAAAAAACATTATGAAACATGAGTGGGAATAACCGTTAATAATGCTCTTTGACCTATGGCGACATTGGCATTAGGGAAGATAATAGCCTCTCCTGCTTTTTTTACGGTAATTTTATTATTTCCATCATGGGCTAACACGTAACCTAATGGGAATGAGGTAAAATTATCAACATCATCAGCAAAATTTAAACTAAAATTTTCTGACTTGCGATTAATGGTTTGGTAAATTTCAAATATATCAAAATCTGATGAATTGTAATCGCCCAACTTTATTTCACTGGCTGTAACAAGATCTAATAACGTATTTTTTATTTCAGTAAAATCATTCATATTATTTTCTCCAAACGGTTTAACTTTACCTAATTCAACCGTAAACGCATCGGCACCAAATTCATTTGATGAAAAATAACTAAATGTTGTTGTAGGTGAATGGGAGAGTAAAACAGTTTTGATACCACACTGCTTTAAAAATAATAGTTGTTGTTTTTTCCAAGGTTTACCGTTTTGAAATGGGTATACCGCAAATTTATCATTTTTAGAGCCTCTAATTGCAGTATGAAGATCATAATGATAACGAGATCTTTGTAATGATATTTTTTCACCTTGTTTAAAAAAAGAGCGTACTGAATTTTCAAGTAACTTAGCACGTTGTCTTTCTTTATTAATGATTAGTGAACCATCGGGTGATTGTTTTTCATGCTCACCAGAAAAAAGACGATTCAAATTTTCTTCAACAAATCGTTCACCAATATTTATTGCGGCTGGATTACCAAAAAGAAAAAGCACTCTTTCTTTAGCGACAATTTTACCGGTAATTAATTGCTTAATGAGATCATTACAAATTTCAATGGGTGCAGTTTCATTACCGTGAATAGCACTAGACAAAACAATGTCTTTACTTGTATGACTACTCGGTTCGAAAGAGATAATACCTGTGTCTAAAACAATAACTTTTGTAGTACTGTTATCTGAGTTTTTGGCGTTATGTATAACAAATGAAAACGGTTCGGGTAATGACCATTCATTTTCACAACTTAATTTAAGAAAATCACCATGGGTTAATAGTTCTTTTTGGTTTTTACTTATATCACTTAATAAGTCTTTAGATAAACTTTTCACAGTACCTTCAAATTTAATAGATAATAATTCTATTTTACGTTAAATTTTAAACAAATAAAAAGGTGCAATAAAGCACCTAGTTATTTAAAGGCTATTAAGCCTAAATTTTGTTTGCGTTAAATAAGTTGAAAAGTAACTATTCAACACCTGCATTTATAAAAGCAGCACTCACAATAACTTTAGCTTCGGTAAATATAAGCTGTAGGTGCTCATCACTAACGAAGCTTTCAGCGTAAATTTTATATATATCTTCTGTTCCTGATGGGCGTGCTGCAAACCAACCGTTTTTAGTGGTGACTTTAATGCCGCCAATGGCGGCATTATTACCCGATGCATGGGAAATTATTTGGGTGATTTCTTCTCCAGCTAACGTGGTTGTTTTAATTGCGTCTGAGGTTAATGCGGTTAATACGGCTTTTTGTTGAAAATTCGCTACAGCTTCTACTCTACCGTAAAAAGGTTTACCTAATTTATCAGCAATATCAACAAAACGTTGATGAGGATCTTTACCGGTTACCGCTAAAATCTCAGCGGCAAGTAGGGCCATAATAAATCCATCTTTATCGGTAGTCCAACAACTTCCATCTTTCGCTAAAAAAGCTGCACCTGCACTTTCTTCACCACCAAAAGCATAACTACTGTCGTGTAAGCCATCAACAAACCACTTAAAACCAACCGGTACTTCAGATAAAGGACGATCAATCATATCCGCAACCCGATCAATTAAAGAACTGGAAACTAACGTTTTACCAATTTTACACTGGGAAGGCCACTGACGATGTGTCATTAAATATTCAATGGCAACAGCAAGGTAATGATTAGGATTCATTAAGCCGCCTGACTTAGTAACAATTCCGTGGCGATCAAAATCAGGGTCGTTACCTACGGCAATATCAAAGTCGTTTTTCATAGCAATTAAACCTGCCATGGCATATGGAGATGAGCAATCCATGCGGATTTTTCCATCTTTATCCAAAGTCATAAAGGCAAAACTTGCATCAACTACGGGGTTTACAATATGAATATTAAGTTCATATTTTTTTGCAATAACCGGCCAATAATGTATGCCTGAACCTCCCAATGGGTCAACACCAATGCTAACACCAGCTTTTGCTATGGCTTGCATATCAATAACTTGGTCAAGCTGGTTTACATAATGCTCAATAAAGTTTTCTTTGGTCAATAAAGAAGACGTTAATGCTTGTTGCAAAGGTATTTTGTTAACGTCTTTTAGTTGCGATAAAATTATCTCGTTAGCTCGCAACTCTATAAGTTTTGTCACCTCACCTTCTGCTGGACCACCATGAGGAGGATTATACTTAATACCGCCATCGGTAGGAGGGTTGTGAGAAGGCGTAATAATTAAACCATCGGCCAAATCGGTGTGGGTTTTATTATGGCAAATGATTAATCTGGAAATAACAGGTGTTGGTGTAAAGCCATTATCGTGTTGAATTACAACCGGAACATTGTTGCCAATTAATACTTCAATTGCTGTAGCAAAAGCAGGCTCTGAGAGCGCGTGCGTGTCTTTACCTAAAAATAATGGACCTTTAAAACCTTGTGCAGTTCTATATTCAGCAACGGCTTGGCAAATAGCAATAATATGGTATTCGTTAAAGCTTAATAAACTAGCATTACCACGGTGACCTGATGTACCAAAAGTTACTTGTTGTTCAACAATACTTACGTCTGGTTTTTGTAAAAAATAATCGCTAACTAGCCGACCAATATTAATACGATCTTCTGGGCGAGCCGGCTTTCCTGCACAAGGGTGAATTGACATGTATTATCCTCTAAATAAGTAAATTAACGCTTAATTAATGATCAAAAGGTTATTTATTATAATAATTCTCTGATATTTTCGGCTTCGCTTTCACTGTAACCTAGGGCAATAGCCACTTTTGTTAAAATCATTTTTTTACGTGTGGTATTTGAATTAGTAACTACCCAATAAGGACTTTCAGGTATTTTGAAAGGCTTAATGCTACTGCCACTTTCAGTGAGTTCATTTAGATTATCAGAAAAATATAATCTATCTCTACCTCTTATCTCATACACAACAGAAAACTTATCGGCATGCACACGATGAAGCGCACTTAATATGAGTAAAAATCGCCCTACAGCGCCCCTTTGCATCGCGAGCTCTTCTTTATTGAGGTAATTAAATACAGATTCATTACTTTGGGTTTGATTATCAATAAATAATTCGTTTACTGAAGCATTTTCTGGGCTACTTTGAGCTACCAGAGTGGGAGACGACTCAATCGTTATATTTTCGTCTATTAAGGGGGTGATATTTTCTCTTTCGTTATCTTTTTTTAAAGCAGAAATTTGATCTTCAACAACAGATTTTTTCAATGTACTTTTTATATTTGTTCCTGAATTACTATCAATTAATAGCCTACGTAATATCGAGGTAGCACTTTCGCCAATAAATTGAGTTTGAGATGCGATATATTGATAAAGATCTTCTTCTATTTCGATGTTTTTCATTAATTACCTTAATGCCTTGGGTATTAAATTTTGCAAACGCTAAATTATTATACTTATCTTCATTAAAACTCTCTACAATCATTTAAATATCTCTGCCTCTTTCTTCATAAATCGACGTTGTTTAATAAGAATTTTGAGGCGTTTAAACATTGTATACGTAAATCTATAATTAACTGAATACCTAGCTCTGATAAGTAAAGTTCAATTTAAGTTTTTACTATTCAATTTAATCAATAAATATAAGTGATAATAATGCAATTACTTCATCATAACCAGCAAGGTTCTGGGCCCAACATTATTTTAATACACGGATTATTTGGAAGTTCAAACAATCTGAATATGGTATCAAATGTACTTGCTGATAATTATACCGTTACAAGTGTAGATGTAAGAAATCATGGGAATTCATTTCATACAAATTCAATGACTTACCCTGAAATGGCGCAAGATATTATTAATATTATGGAGCATTTAAGTATAAATAATGCGCATTTATTAGGGCACTCAATGGGGGGTAAAATTGCAATGCAATGTGCACTTTCGTATCCTGAAAAAGTAAATAAATTGATTGTAGCTGATATAGCGCCTGTTCAATATCCCGCTCATCACAGCGATATTATTACAGGTTTACAGTCAATTGACTTATCCGTAATTAAAAATAGAAAAGCTGCCGACATTCAATTATCACACTATGTGAAAGATATCGGCGTACGCCAGTTTTTACTAAAAAACCTTGCTACTTCTGATGAGAAGTTAACCTTTAAATGTAATCTTAATTATATAAAAAATGCCTATAAAGATATTATACTAGGCTTGCATAGTACTAATAGTTTTAACGGTGAAACTCTCTTTATTAAAGGTGGGCAGTCAAACTATATTGTTGCTGAACACCGTCCAAAAATCTTAGCGCTTTTCCCCAAAAGTGAAGCTAAAATAATTCAAGACGCTGGACATTGGTTACATGCAGAAAAAACCTTAGCATTTAATAAAATTGTTAAAAAATTTTTAGGTTAATTTAAAAAACTTTCGTTCAATGTTTATCTAATGTGCGGCTAGCGTTTTTTAGTCGCAACATATAAGAGCTTTGAGCGCTAATGTTATAAAAAGTGATTCAAGGTAATGTTTTATTAAAATTTTAATTCCTTTATAAAAAGCATCAACGCTAGAGGGATTTTACTCAGGCGCTCTGAAACGAGCATCTTGATTGATAACGGGTATACAATACTATTGCCGTGAATATTTTAATCTGATCTAAATGGATGATCTGATTTGATGAAGATAATCCCTTAAATTTAAAAATAAGAAAAGCACAATAAATGTGCTTTTTAAATTATATATAAATTTTAATGCGCTTTACGCTTATCAAATACATACTAATATAAGCTAAAACGCAATTATTATTAAGCTACCCAGCCAACTTAGCATTAAAACGCTCAAAACCTTTATCCAAATCTTCAATTAAATCGTCCACGTTTTCTAAACCCACATGGAGTCTAATTAATGGAAATTCATATCGCCATTTCGTTGCAGTACGCATACTTTGTACATTTGATATAGCCAAAATTAAGCTTTCAAATCCTCCCCATGAATAGCCCATTTTAAAATGTTCCATATCGTCAAGTAAGGCAGTAATTGCTGCTTGAGAACCTTTATTTAATACAAACGAAAATAGCCCATTTGAACCATTAAAGTCGCGTTCAAAAAATTCATGCCCAGGGCATGACGGTAATGCTGGGTGTAAAACAGTTTCAACTTCGGGTCTTGTAGTTAACCACTGTGCAATTTTTAAAGCACTAGCTTGGTGTTGTTTCAGTCTTACACTTAATGTACGAATACCGCGCAAAGCTAAATATAAATCATCAGGGGAGGTACATTGTCCCATAATGTAGCTATTTTCACGCACTAACGGCCAGTATTTCTCAACGGCAGTTGCTGTACCTAACATAACGTCTGAATGCCCTACTATATATTTTGTTGCCGCCTGTACTGAAATATCTACTCCGTGATCAAACGGTTGAAAATTTACCGCTGCGCCCCACGTATTATCAATCATAACGATGCAACCATGTTTATGGGCTACCTCTGAAATACCAGGTACGTCTTGTATTTCCATAGTAATTGAACCGGGTGATTCTAAAAATATTAAGCTGGTATTATCTTGAATAAGTGCTTCAATACCAGCACCAATAAGAGGGTCGTAATAAGTTGTAGTAACGCCCATTTTAGCCAGAATTTTTTCGCAATAATCACGTGTTGGTTCGTAAGCATTATCAACCATTAAAATATGATCACCTGTTTTAACAACAGAAATTATCGCATTGGTAATTGCCGCAGTGCCAGAAGGATACAAAGCACAACCAGCTCCACCTTCAAGCTCAACCATAGCATCGCTAAAGGCGAATGAAGTGGTTGTGCCTCTTCGACCATAAAATAATACTTGGTTAGTTTTTTGTGTTGCTGCGGATTTCATATGTTTAACGGATTCAAAAACTACCGTTGATGCACGTTGAACTGGTGGATTTACTACGCCATTAGTCCACTTTGAAGCACGCCCTGCTGACACCACTTTTGTTTCAGTTTTCATGAGTACTCTCTGGTTTAATATTTTAAAAATAAATAAGTTAACTTTTATTCTGCCGTTGTATATACCCGTTACCATTCAAAATGCAGGTTTCAGTGGGAATAAAACCTGCACTTTGAATGATAACGGGTATAAACATATTAATAAAAGCTAATTTTGAAGAATATTATGTAAATTAAAACTAATCATAAATAGCAATGTAAAACGACATTTATATTGTTGAGCGTTCGCTTTATATTGTCTACAATAGCGCACTTTTTATTTACTTTAGGTTACTAAGATGAACGATACAACATCGCAACCCGCATTACCGGATCGCCTATCGGTTAATCCACGAAGCCCGCACCATAATGCAGACGTTTTTGAACATAATATTGGTATTAGGTTGAATGGCAAAGAGCACAATAATGTTGAAGAATATTGCATTAGTGAGGGTTGGGTAAAAATACCATCACCTAAAGCATTAGATCGTAGAGGACAACCACTTTTAATCACCCTTAAAGGTAAAGTTGAAGCTTATTACAGCTAATTTTAATTATATGTAAATTAAATTAATAGAGGCTTGCAAAATAACCTTTATTATTTATACCAATCGCAATAACTAATTGATCATTTATTTAATCATTAGAACACCTGTTATTAAAATAATTGCCTTATATTTAACGACTTATTCTTTGTATAAACTAGGTCAATTCATTAATGCGCTTGGTATTGCTTGAGCTTAAATCCCAACAATTTTTTAAAAATTTATCACGCCAAACTCAAAAAAATTCACCTTAAACTATCGAACCAATATTTAATATAAGTTAAAACTATGCCCGCCACTATACAACTCAAAAAAGAAGAAATTAGGCACAGTAAACCCAGTCGAGATGAATACTTAAAAAAACCCAAAATACCATTGATAGTAGTTTTAGATAACGTGACAAATAGCTACAACATTGGTGCGTTTATTAGGTTAGCTGATGCATTTGCCATTGAAAAAATAATTATTTGCGGTGAGCTAACTATCTCAGAAAAAAAATTGAAAAAAGCCTCTCGCAACGAAGCTAAATGGGTTTGTGTCGAATATAGCAATAGCACAACAGCAAGCCTACAAATGCTATTAGATGAAGGGTATTCAGTATACAGCGTTGAACTATGCCAAGATTCTGTTACCTATTGTGATGTTAGTTATGCTGAACGGTCTGTATTAGTGTTAGGGAATGAACGCAAAGGCGTAAGTGAAACCGCGTTAAAATTAAGCCAACTACACATTCATATTCCAATGTTTGGTATGGGTAATTCACTTAATGTATCTACGGCGGGAGCAATAGTGTTGGCTGAATGCGCAAATCAAATAAGAAAAAAATAAAAAAATATATTCTTTATCAATATTACTTAGCTACTCCATTTAATAAATTGCACTTATTAAGTGCAATTTAGGTGTTATAAATAACTTTTTTTAAAATATAAAAAAAATCGCAGTTTACATTTACATAACATACATCTAATCACCTAAGCTCATTGATTTATCTACAAGTTTAACGAAAACCCCTCAAGAACTAGGTGCAACTCGTTTACATAAACTTTACAAATAATCCGGTTAATATATTGATATAAAAGGACTTTATCTATAACTAGCCAGAAATTAAGCTTGCAATTTTAAATGTTTTTAGCGATACTATTTCTTGACAAAGAAAAGGCAAGACACGCGAAAACGTGTTACGCAAAACCACCGGTCTAAGGATTTACATTGGGTAAATCTATGACAGCGGAGTTACCGAACTATTAGGTACATCCCGTGGTTTTTTCTTTTACTAACTCAATTATTTAAGAGGTTATTAAAATGAAAAAATTATTACTAGTTTCTACTATTACTGCTTTAACACTAACGTCTGTTGTAACAACTCCTAAAGCTCAAGCTGCTAACATCGCACAAAGCGTATGTGAGTATGTGGCTGCTGATGACAAGAAGCGCATGCGTTCATTTTTAAAGACGAATAAACTTAAAATTCGTAGTATTTTTGATGGTATTCAATGTAATGGTAAGAATCTGTTGGTGTTTGCAGCAGATAAAGGGTCAGTTAAAACAGGTTCTATGATGATTTCAAAATTACCAAAGAAAGTTGTTTCAGCTAATCTTGCTCTACTGCAATCCGGATCTCAACCACTTATAGATGCCGCTAACGATCGCGTTAGTAGCTAACTTTATTTTTAGTAGGCGTTATTGTTATACAATATGTTTTACTAGGAATAATTCTATGTCATTAAAAAACCAGCTTCGGCTGGTTTTTTTATTTTAAATTAATCAACACAAAGTTAGTAATTTCACTTAATAAAAACAAAACATACTACTAGCGGCTGTTGATTTTTCAAGTGTGATTTTTGTTCAATTTAAAAGTGTTTTAATCACATATTTTACATTTCAAACATAACCTCGATATCTCCATTCGTGCAAGTAAAGCAAAGTGTTGTCGCATAGTTATTTATACCCGCTACTAATCAAGATGCTCGTTTCAGAGCCCTTGAGCGTCAGTATTTGTAATAAGTAAACAAGACAATGCTTTATTGCAACGGTTGTTCCCTCGTAAAAAGCATTTATGACGAAGTCATTTCCAAAGGAATAAACACTCAAGTGCTTCTTCGATGGGTCTAAAAACAATTTATGCGGCGTTATTAAGTGTAGTCATGTCAACATAGATGTAGAACATTAGGGTAACGCAGGAGCAGTTACCGAGAACAGCCATTACATAAACTTAAAATCTGTGCCTAAATCGTTTTTAGCTTCCACTGAAACCTGCATCTTGAATGATAACCGGTATAACTATACGGTTCAGAGTTAACTATTATTTAGCTGATAACTCTACTTCTATTTCTTCAATTGTTTTATTCTTTGTCTCAGGAATAACTCTATAGGCAAAGAGTAATCCTACAAAACAACATATTAAATATAAACCGAATGTTGAAACAGCTCCCATATTAGCTAGTTGCCATGGGAAGAATAAAGGCACAAGAATACCACCAAATAAAGTGGCTACAAAACCACATAATGGAATAGCAACTGCTCGTACTTTTGTAGTGAATACTTCTGAAAGTAATATCCAAACAACAGGCCCTAATGAAAAGTTATAAGCACATTGAAAACTAATAATACCAATCAGTACCATCAACCCATTAATTGAGATAGCTGCAGTCATAATATTACTTTCAAGCTTAACAAAGCTTTCTCTACCAATTTGGTTTTCTACCGCTTGTTTAAACTCAAAGTCAGACGCGAACTCAGTATTTAATAAAGGTTGAAGTAAAGACATATCAATAGAGTCTTTAAGCGCTAAAATTGATTCAGGCGTTAAAATATAAGTTGCATTAAAAAATCCAAATATTACAAGCCCTAAACTTAAAATAGCCCAAGTTAATCCACCTAATAAAATGGGTCTTCTTCCCAACTTATCAATAAAAACCAATGCCAGTACGGTGAATAACAAACCTATGCCACCTACCATCACAGTTTGCCCAAATGCTGAACTTTCACTAACACCTAATTGAGCAAATATGGTGGGCATATAAGCTAATACCGCATTCATTCCAGTCATAGGTTGAATAACAGTAACCACTACCCCAATAATTAATGCTGTGCGCAAACCTGGGGTTAACAATAATTTAAATTGCTCTATTAAAGATAAATTATTGGTACTAGTGTCATTTAAACTATGAACAATTTCGTGCATTTGCTTATCAAGTTCTACAGGCTCGGTTATTTTAGTTAACGCTTGTTTAGCTTTTTCTACTTTACCATTGAGTGCTAACCAACGAGGGCTTTCAGGTACAATAAAGAGAGCAATGAACCATAAAAGTGCAGGTACAATCTCAGCGCCTAACATCCAACGCCAAGCATTATCTGCATTCAAACCTATATTTAACGCCCATTGAGCACCTTGTTCAGTCGCATCGATAACATAATAATTAAAGATTTGAGCTACAAAAATACCAATAACAATATTTAACTGATTTAAACCTACTAACTTACCGCGTGACTTAGGAGGTGCAATTTCACCTATGTACATTGAAGCTAGTGATAATGAAGCAAAGGCTAATCCACCTAAAAAGCGTGACCAAAATAAAAATTCAGCACTTGGGGCGTATGCAGAACCAATCGCCGACAAGGTGTACAATGCAGCTATAGCTAAAGCGGTATTTTTTCGACCAAATTTGTCAGAAAAATAACTGGTACAAATTAATCCTACCAACGCCCCCCAACCGGGGCCTGAAACAATATAACCAATTTCTAAAGCACTTAAGCCAAATTCTGTAGTAATGGTTTTAATAGTTCCTGAAATAAGAACAATATCTAAACCAAAAACAAAGCCTCCAAAGGCGATGATTAATGAATACAAGAATGCATTTTTTGTAGGTGTAAGCATATAAACGACCTATTTATTATTTTTTTAAGTTTTGATATAAAAGAAACCCTTAACATAAATAAGTTAAGGGTTTAGTGTGGGGCTTTAACTACCTGTATTTTGAAAGGTGCCTGAATCTAATATTTGTTTACGAGTGGTGTATTTACAAATAAAATTCCAATTCCAACTACTATCATATTTATGACAAAGTCCCCATGCTACACCTGGTTTAGGAAGTTCTTCTGTTCCACTTCTGTACAAGCCAATAGCTTCTGGTGCACCTTTAACATGAGCCTTTATCTCAAAATTAATTCCATCAGGAGCAAACTGTACAGTATTTTTTTCAGGTCCATCAGTTGTTAATAATGAAGCTATTCCACCAAGGTAATTCCATACCACGACTTCATGACCGCTATTCGATATAGGGTTATATTCAGACTTAATGTAGGGTCCTTCAATATTGTTAGCAATGGCAACACCGTGCTTAATTTCTCTACCACCAAAGTTCATCCCTTCTCCCATAGTTTCGCCTTTGTAATAAAGATAAAATTTTTGGTTAAAAAATAGTAAACATGGATCATGCACTTTATGGCTATCAAAACTACCTTTAGATTTAACATTAAAACGACTATCTTCCGTACCTTCCCATTCGCCATCCATAGAAGGGCTAAGTATAGGTTGAGTAGATTTTTTCCAAGGTCCAAATGGATTATCAGCAACAGCCAATGCCACTTGTTCTATCTGGCGGTTAACATAAGGAAATTGAACTGTTTGGTAAACTAGGTAGTATTTACCCTCATGTGCTAAAACTTCAGGTGTAAAAACCGCTCTGTCATCAAACTCACCGGCGGCACCACGTTGAATAGCAACCCCCTCTTCCTTCCATGTTTCAGTATCTTTTGACGTAGCATGCCAAACTTCAGTTAAATCCCAAGGAAAGACTTTATCTTCAATATTGGAAGAACCAAAACCTACAGTCTCCCCTTGACCTTTTGTATACCAACAGTGATATAAATCACCTACTTTGATCACTGATGTAGGATCACGCCTAATAACACCTTCTTCAAAGGCAAAATCACCTTTTAAAGGTTTTACATCAAATTCAGTCATCCAATCAGAGTTTTTCTGATCATATCCACGTTCAATAGCGCGCTTACTTGCTAAGCTGAGTTTTTGCTCTTGCATACTGTTAACCTTAACTTTATTTTTATTACTATTTAAGACGAAATCCGCCTAACCTAATTTGCACCAATCAGCAGTTAGAGTTCATAGTTATTTTACGATCTGCTGATTTTTAAAATTATTTTTATAACAACTTGTTTGATATTTAAACAAAGTAAATATGTGGAGTGTAGTTGGTCACTCGAACATCCAATAACACGGTGTAAATCTCAAACAATCACTACCCTCTGGCTTCATCTACAATTTAACCCTGAGAAATAACAGACCCTAATGTATTAAACACTTCATTACGTAATCATTTAGTTAATTGAATTACAATAAGTTAATTGGCTAAAGTAAATTTTATTAAAAATGAAATACTCAATTATAACTAAAAAAATCAAGTTAAATTTTGCTAATAATAGTGACAATAACTTAAGACATTCCTAGACTAACGATACTACCTCAAAAAATCCAAATTGTTAACAATTTTCATTTTAACTATATATATGTATACTCTAATTAATTAAGAAATATAAACATATAAGGTAAAATAATATGAACAATAAGTTTATTTACTCTGTGGTTGCTGCATCCTTGTTATCAGTTGTTGGTTGCCAACAGGTTGAGCATAAAGCTGATGTTGCCATTAAAAGTGCACAAACCACTAATATGCAATTAGAAAGCTTATTAGATTTTAAAAGCAATACAGACGAAAAAATTATAGAAACTTATAATGCACAGAGCCAGATTGTTGATAATAACGCGCTCAATGTTGTTTTTAATTCAAAAGAAAATAGCTACGCTTCCGTTAGTATCACACCGCCAACACCATGGGATTGGAGCAGCTATGATGACTTTAATTTAGCATTCGATATAGCCAACCCCGGCGAACATTCAGTACAAGTTTATTTGGATATAACGGATATTGACGGTGCTACTTATACCCGAACAGTTAGTGTTGCAAGAGGAGCAGGCAATACTTATTACGCCAAAATGGCTGGGCATGACTTAGGAACGCCCGACGGAGATGAAGCCGTTGAATTAAACTTTAATTCTGGGCTGAGATCTAACCCAGACACATGGGAATCTGACGAGTTTCAATTTGTATCCATGTGGGGTAAGAAAAACTTGAACCTTAAAGGGATCAAAAGAATTAACTTAAGTGTGCAAAGTGCCTTACACGATAAAATTATAACAATTAGTGATGTACGCCTTAGAAAGAATCCTGAATTTAATCAACAGTATTTAACTAAAATTGTTGATGAATTTGGTCAAAATGCCAAACAAGACTTTCCATTTAAAATAACCTCACAAGCTGATTTAGTTAAGCAACGAGATGAAGAAGCTAAGTTATTAGACGGTAAACTTACTGCCGGCTATTCTAAATTTGGCGGATGGTTAAATGGACCAAAACTTAAAGGTACTGGCTATTTTAGAACTGAAAAGGTCGATGGTAAGTGGTCATTAGTTGACCCTGAAGGCTATTTATATTTTGCTACCGGTATCGATATTATTCGTTTGTCTAATTCAACCACAATGACAGGTTATGATTTTGACAAAGCGGCGCTCGCCAAAAAAGATCCTAACGATATAACGCCAGAAGATTCTCAAGGATTAAATCGGGTAAAAGATAGTGCAGTGTCCACTCGGTTTGTCGCATCAGATACCAGAAAAAACTTGTTTGAATGGTTACCGAGTTATGATGATCCGTTAGGTAAACATTACGGTTATAGAAATAGTGCCCATTCAGGTCCTCTTAAACAGGGAGAGACCTACAGTTTTTATTCTGCCAACTTAGAGCGTAAATATGGTCAAAATAATGCTGATTATTTAGCTAAGTGGCAAGAAGTAACTATCGATAGAATGAAAAGTTGGGGGTTTACTTCATTAGGTAATTGGACTGACCCAAGTTATTACGATAACAATCAAGTACCCTATTTTGCTAATGGTTGGATTATTGGTGATTTTAAAACAGTATCAAGTGGTAACGATTTCTGGTCACCGCTCCCTGACGTATTCGATCCTGTATTTAAAGAAAGAGCATTAGTAACAGCCAAAACTATATCAGAAGAAGTAAAAGGGAACCCTTGGTGTGTTGGTGTATTTATAGATAACGAGAAGAGTTTTGGTAGAAGTGAATCAAAAGAAACTTTATACGGCATTGTACTCAATACGTTAACACGTGATGGAAAATCAGTACCAACCAAAGCTGAATTTACTCGGTTAATGAAAAATAAGTATAAAGATATTCAAAAATTGAACTCTGCTTGGAATAAAAATATTGTTTCGTGGGATGCCTTTAATAAAGGGATTGATTCAACATTTAAAACCGACAAACAAGTAGAAGATTACTCAATATTATTAACAGCTTATGCTGATAAATACTTTAGTGTTGTTGATGCAGCCTTAAATAAATACATGCCTAAACACATGTATTTAGGGGCTAGATTCCCTGACTGGGGTAAACCTATGGAAGTAGTAAAAGCCTCTGCTAAATATGTAGATGTAGTAAGCTATAATATTTATAAAGAAGGAATACATCCTCAATCTTGGAAGTTTTTAGAAGAAATTGATATGCCAAGTATTATTGGAGAATTTCATGTGGGTGCACGTGATACCGGTCTATTCCATCCTGGACTTATACATGCTTCAGATCAAGAAGACAGAGCCAAAATGTATAAAGACTATATGAATTCTGTTATTAATAATCCTTACTTTATTGGTGCTCATTGGTTTCAATATATTGATTCACCAATAACCGGCAGAGCTTATGATGGTGAAAACTATAATGTTGGTTTCATTTCTGTTACAGACTCACCATATCCACCGATGATTAAAGCAGCAAAAGAGCTTCATTCAACAATGTATCAACAGCGATTTAGTAAATAGTTAATCTTTTAAACAAAGGGCTTTTTATTAAAGCCCTTTTATAAAAATTAACGCTTGTCTTATATGCTTTGCTTGTAAAGGCTAAAGCAATTGTAAAAACTTTATTTTTTACTTAAGATATCAAATATAAATTATAAAAATCACATATAGAGCAATAATATGGTTATTAAAAGGCCAACAAAAATTTTATCCGTTAAAGACCAAATTGCGGAACAACTTCGTTCAGATATAATTTCTGGAGAGCTTCCACCTAACACTAAATTAAATGAAAAAGTATTAGCTGAACGTTTTGGCCTGTCACGCGGGCCTATTAGAGACGTAATACTACAACTTTCTAAAGAAGGTTTACTTATATCTAAAAATAACTGTGGAGCTTCAGTTAACAGTTTACTTGATGTTAAATTACAAAAATTAATGATAAATCTCAGGCGAAGTATTGAATTATTCGCTATTGATCAGTTAAAAGACTCCCTCACAGAAGAAGACTTTCAAGAACTTGAAAACATTTTGAATGAGTTGCAAGCGGCTTTTGATAAAGAGGATTACACAAAAGTTACCAAAGTAGATATTTCATTCCATCACTATCTTATTTATAAAGCGGGTGGCGATGAGCTAATCAATATATGGTACCCATATGTGATGAGAATGCGCTTAAATTACAAACGTTTAACTACAAGCTCTGCTTGCGTACAAGAACACAGGCTTATATTAGATGCGCTGAAAAGCGGAGATATAAATAAAGCAGCTAAAGCTGTGAAAGCTAATATAAAATAGACGATAAAATATTATTTAAAAGTGTTTTACATTGATGATAACTAATACGCTTTTTAAATAATTAATGGTATTAGGATCAAGCACAGTTTATGAATATATCAAGTGCCACATTTCCCAAGTCTGCTGTAGATCCACACAATTCAATTGCTGGTCAAGGAGAATTCCTTTACCGAATCAATATTCATTGGGCAAAAATAGATCTATTAAAAACTCCTATATTAATTTTATAAAAAAGCGTTGAGTCTGTAGTAGATATTCAACGCTTATTTTTTTACTTTTTTAATTTATCGTTAAATAATTAATATTAACATTAGAACATATATACCCGTTACCTATAAAGACGCTCGTTTCAGAGCGCTTTAATGGTAACGGGCATAAAATAATCTTAATAAGTTATTTACCAAACTTAATGACTTGGTTAGCCTTAACTTGTTTAAGCTCTTCTGTACTACCATCTCTCCACACTACTTTAACGGAATCAACGATATTGCTTGATGCTAAGCCAAAATGTGCAATGTTAAGTAAACTTTGAGAATGAGCTGCACTACCAGAGCCTACATGCTTATATTGATCACCCTTGGTAGTTGAAACAAATATTTCTGCTCCTATAGGATCAACGCCGCTAGTAGAATAACCAACATGAGTCAGTAAATAGTGATTATTTTTGGTTTTTTCAGTGGTGTTTTTATATAAATACCATTCGCCGTTATCGTCATCACCGTTAAGTAAGTCTATGTTTCCATCAAGATCGTAATCAAACGCGCCACCCATATCGCCATGTGCATCAACACCTAAAGTATTAGCTCCATGGTTCAATGAAGATTGAAAACCCTCACCTTGATAATTAAGAAATAATACATCAGCAATTCTTTGTTTTAGTTTACCAAATCGATAAATGAAGAAATCATTGTAAGTGTCATTATTAAAATCACCTGAGCTAACCCCCCAATTATTATCTAAACTTTCTTTGGGTAATGTAGATGATATATCTGTAAATTTACCGCCTTCATTTTTTAATAAAACATCGGGTACACCTAAATTTTGTGGTGTCCAATCAGGTTGAATTGAATTAACACCTATAATTGATGCACGTATATCCCATGCTAGGTTACTTTTTAATAACCACTCCATTCTCCAACGATGATTCCCTTGTTCATCATCTCCTAAATAACCTAAATACCAACCACTTTCAGTTACCTCTTTAGGAAAGCCTTTGGCCATATCAGGAGTAACTTTTGTCATATTAACAGGTGTGGTTAATTTGGTTTTATCATTACCCAAAAACATAGGGATAACAATTTTTTTAGGTCCACGTGGGAAATGATTAAACGCTAATAAATTCAACTCATTTTTAGAAGTAAAGCTAATACCATCATAGCTTTTATTGCCCTCATCACGTAAGTCTAAACGCTGTAACTCTTCATCGAATGATATAGCGTTATTAGCAATTTGATACCATAGCTTTCCACGTGAAATATATAAATCTAAATCACCATCATTATCGATATCAGCTTCTGCAACCGCTGTAACAAAACCAGTATCGGTTAAGTTTTCAGGTAACATTTTTTGAGTTACATTAATAAAAGTAAGGCTGCTATCGCCTTGCCCCTGCCACAAGCTTAATGGGCTATAAGAAGAAAATGCCACTAAGTCAGGAATTTTATCTTGATTAAAATCTGTTACAAATACTTTTTCTGCATCAATATGTTCAAACGCAGCACTAGATTGGTATTCAAACTTACCATTACCTATATTTTTAAATATTATATTTCTAGGGCCTTTTTCACCATACATTTGTTCAGCGTTAATTTGAATCAGATCTAAATCACCATCTTTATCTAGATCAGTCCAACGAGCAGAGCGTCCTCTTGCTCCCATATCAGCAATACCAGCTTCTTTTGTAGCATTAACAAAAACACCATTATCGTTTCTTAGTAATACAGGTGGTTTAGGGTTTGTACCGTTACCACCGCCTAATGCAATAATAATATCATTATCACCATCTTGGTCATAATCTGCTGTAGCTATCCCATGGCTGTCTGCTCTTCTGGCAATATCAGGTTGTTCTGAATATGTATTATCTTTATTTGATAGATAGAGTTTTACGGGAGTTTTATCATGATTACTTAAAACAAAATCATAGATACCGTCATTATTAATATCAGCAACAGATGGACCGCCATATTTCCATGTTGGTGTGGCATTTATACCAACATTTTTAGAAACATCAGTAAAAGTAACTTTGTTATTTAACACCATATTTGATTGTTTATTTGGCTCAGTAGTACAACCAATGAGTGTAAAAGTAATAGGTAACCCTATTAATATTAGTTTATTAAACATAAATTTATTATTTCCAAATCAAATTAAAATAGAGGTAAAGCCAAAAATTTTATCAACTAACTAATCATTTTTTTCAGTTAAACGTTTTCGTTTGAGCCCAATCAATTTCTGAACATTTCCAATTGATGCTATAAGTAAATAAGATGCTTGTAAATACCCTTTTTGGTGTAATAGAGTGAGTATATCAGCACTTAATAGCTTCAGTTTGTCTTCATTAATTGTATAAATACCTTCAAAATTCTTATCTTCGTTATTAAATGTAACGGTAAGTTGAACGGCCTCAATTAAGTCATAGTCTGAAAGGGTTTTAATAAAATCTTCGGTTAGGATCATACCATTAACTAGTAAAGCAAGCTGGTTATTTATTTCTTTCATGTAAGAAGTGATATTACCATCATCATCAAATAATAATTCTCCTTGGCTCTCTTGTACTCGGGTATTATCCATATTAATGGTAATAACGGTATTTTCAGTTGAGGGCTTGGCACCATCAAGGGCATTAATTCGTACCATAAATGGCTGACGCATAATATGAAGTGGAATATAATTGGCTTCCCATTTATTTTTATTTAAAAATAAATTTTCACCTACTTCAAAACCTAACAAAGCACTTAAACCAAACTGACCTGTATCGTTATCTTTAATTAAACAAACAGGGTACTCAAGGATCAATTTATTTAATTCAGCAGCAATTACAGGAACTAAGTGAATATTTTCACCAAACTCTGCGCCCCTTCCCGTTATTACACGGGTATTTTTATGTGTTTTATTATCTAAAATAGTAAAATTTGACATTTGTATACTCTAATGACTTATTTCTTAATGAGAAAATATTAACTTAAAAAAAAGGAAACCAAAATGTGGTTTCCCTTTTTATATTACCTACTTAATTAATTTTTAGAATGTTGCACGAACACCTACATTGTAACGAGCACCGTATTCTTCAAAATCAACAATTTGATTTGTAAATCGACCATGACGACGTGTCGTTTCATTAGTAATGTTAATAGCCTCAACGAATACTGATACCATATCGTTGATATCATAACTAGCAGAAATATCAATTTGAGAATAAGCTTCGGTGAAAACTGGAGCAACTCCATCTTCTAATTGAAAATCATCGCGCCAGTTATAAGCTATACGAAATGCGATAGCATCTTGTTCATAAAAAGCAACTAAATTAGCTGAATCACTTAAACCTGATAAAGCAAAATCATTATTTAAACTGTGTGGATCAAATTCATTACTACTATTTACAACCGTATAGTTTGCAATACCACCAAAACCTGAATCGCCAAACATATGCTGAATATTAAACTCCCAGCCATTCACTTGTGTTTCATCATTATTTATAGGAGTAGATACAGTCCAAAGTATGGCACGATCCGTAGGCTGAGAAACACAATCAGGGTTTGGTGCAGAGGCACTACCCGATGGACAACCTGCACTAGGATTTGCGCTTGGGTTAGTTATAGGACCATTTGGCCCCTCGATAACCCTTTCTTCTTCGCCGATTGAGATAAAGTTATCAACTTCTTTACGGAAATGCCCTACAGAAACATAGCTACCTTCACCGTAATACCATTCAAGCGATAAATCTAAATTTTTAGCTTCATAAGGTAATAAGTTTGGATTCCCTTGAGATGCTCTAAATGGTCCAGTTGATAAATGATTATCTAGAGAAGTACCGGGAAACATTGCATCAATATTACTTCGAGTAATAGTGCTACTATATGACAAGCGAGCAACTAAATCGTCTTGAATTTCTAAACTCACATTCAGACTTGGTAGATAATGGTTATATTTACCTTTTAACTCACTAGCTTCTTCTGTATCAGATAGTATTTTTGACATTTCAAGCGGTGTTATCCAGTTCAAACCTACTACAGGTTTAATGACTGAATATGAGGTAACATCGGTAGTTTCATGTCTAACACCCAAGTTAGCATTAAACGGCATTCCATTAAATTCTGATTCAAAATCAAATGAAAGATATAAAGCTGTCGTATCCTCCTCAACACCATTGATATTTTTAGAGGCTTCGTTGAGTAAACCTTGTTGCTCAACTAAATCTAAAAACTGTCTTGTACTGTAGTGAGAACGTTTTTCAAAACCAATATCTCCGGGAGTGAAAGTTAAATCCAATCCGCTAATATCCATGGCTCCGCCACCTAAGCCGAAGTTAGCACCATAAATTTTAACGGTGTCTACTTCATAAATGGTATTTGAGATCCCGAAATTAATTGCGGTTAAATCTCCGTCACCTGTATTTTCCCAGCGTCCGCCAATTTGTACTTGTTTAATCGTATTTTCAATTTCATAACCTCGTTCTTGATATAAATCCCCTTCAATATTCGATTGATCAAAGGCATCACCGGTTAAACCAGCGGCAGAAAAGCCAGAATCATTATATGTAACAGTAGGAATATCTGAAGAAAAATCAGCACCAATAGTTACTGGAGCTGCTGCTCCAAAAGGGTTTTTTAAATTTGCAATTCTTTCAGCTGGAAGTGCTCCCGGGTTAGCATGAGATGTAGAGTTATGAGCATCAAAGGTAAGTGCCAATGAATCAGTGGCTTGCCATTTAACATTAAGACCTAATGAATCATTTTTTGTTTTAAATGCATATTCCCAAGCCCAAAAATTTAATTCATCATTCGATCTTCCTGGGTTAATAATAGTACCATTTGCATCAGCGCTACCGGTTTCAACATTATCAAACCAAAAGCTCGTACGATTCATGGTGCTTTTATCATCTAGACGCGACATAACGTAATCAGCTGTGATGATAAGATCTTCGTTAGCTGCATATTGTAAAACTAATTGAGCATTTTGGCGCTCGCGCTCTGTATCTTGAGAGTCTAGATCAACGGTAGGAACACGCCATGTATTCAGATCCGGATTTTTAGTTGTATCAATTTTAGCTGTACCAGGATTTGTTTGACCAGGATAACCTGTGCCCCAATCACCCGAAGTTCCTATGCGGTCTAGGTGGCTATCGCGCTCAGCGTGAGATAGAGATAAAAGAACACCAAACGTATCATCTGCAAAAGTATTACTTACCATAGCTGAAATTTCAGGGGTTACTGAACTCCCAGTATCTACACTTGTATCAATAATACCTTTTACACTGGCTAAAGCTTTAAATTCATCGTAATCGAAAGGCTTTGCGGTTTTAATATTAATTGTTGCACCAATGCCTCCTGAGTTTAAATCTGCACGCCCAGTTTTATGTACCTCCACTGCTGAAACAGTTTCTGCACCAACTTCTTTAAAGTTAAAACTACGCGAAATACCCTCTGATTCGAGCGCAGAAGAGTTCGGCATTTGACGACCGTTTAAGGTAACTAAGTTAAAATTAGGACCAAAGCCACGTACAGTAACTTGATTACCCTCATTATTTGAACGATCAATTGACACGCCCGTTATACGCTGTAGCGATTCAGCTAAGTTAGTGTCTGGAAATTTACCAATATCTTCTGCTGATATACCATCAACTACACCAGAGGCATCTCTTTTAAGAGCTGTTGATTTACTTAACGAACTAAATATTCCGGTAACTTGAACAACTTCTACTTCACCAGTGTCGCTCACTTCTTCAGCAGTAACTTGACTACTACTAGCGATTAACATGGCAGCAAAAATTGTATTTAATTTAAATGTATTCTGTTTCATTTTGATTCCCCAATCTTTAGTTTTAATTTTTAATTGTTAACAATTTATCATTAGCAACACAAAGGGGTCAACCAGTTAAAAATATAAATACATTAAATATGAAACATTTCGTAGAATAAGTTTAAATCAGATTAATACTTTTTAATTTAATCAAATCTTACAGCTTATAATTATTAACCTAATATTAACCAAATGATTTGGTTCTTATACCCGTTACCAATCAAAATGCTCGTTTCAGAGCTCGTGAGCGTCAATGTCTATAGTAAGTAATTCAAAGCAAGACTTTGTCGTAATGGTTGCTCCCTTATAAAAAGTATTAATGACGAAGTCATCTTTTAAAGGAATAAACGCTCAAGCGTTTCTTCGATGGGTTTAAAAACCATAAAAAAACCCTCAATAATCATATGGAGGGTTTTGAATAATAGTAAAGCGATTAAATTAACAATCACTTCAAATAGTGCTTATATAATTTTACTTCTCTACCATATAAACAGTTTTCTTCTCTAGGTATTGCTCAAGACCAAACTTACCGTCTTCGCCACCAAAACCACTTTGTTTCCAACCATTGTGGAAACCTTGGTGTTGCTCGCCCATACCACGGTTAACATAAACTTCACCAACTTCAAGTTCGTTGATAGCTTTGTTAATATCAAAAAAGTTTTGTGTATAGATATAGGCACTCAAACCATAAATACTGTCGTTACAGAATTCAATCGCTTGATCCATATCTTTAACTTTAACAATAGGCAAAACAGGACCAAATGTTTCTTCGTGTACTGCAATATTGTTTTGTGCAACGTCAACAAGTAATGTTGGTTCATACCAACAACCGCCTTCATAGCCTTCAACAGTAGCTGTTTTTCCGCCAGTAGCAACAGTAGCACCTTGCTTAATACTTTCTTGCACAATGTGATCAATATTGTCAATTTCACGTTGATTACACTTAGGACCCATTTGTGTATCTGGGTTCATAGGATCACCAACTCGAAGCGCTTTAACTGCCGGTAAGAACTTGTCCATGAATTTTTCATAAACACTTTCTTGAACGTATAAACGCTCAACGCAAGTACAAACTTGGCCACAGTTAGCAAAACGGCCCCAAAGAGCGCCTTCAACAGCCGCGTCTAAATCAGCATCTTCCATTACAACCATTGGCGCTTTACCACCTAGCTCTAACATAACAGGTGTCATGTATTCAGCTGAAGTTTTGTAAATTTGCTTACCAGCAGCAGTAGAGCCAGTCATGGTGATCATCTTAGTGATTGGGCTTTCACACAACGCTTGACCAACAACAGAACCAGAACCATTAATAACGTTTAATACGCCAGCAGGAACACCTGCTTCGTTAGCAATACGACCTAATTCAGTAGTCGCTAATGGCGTTTCTTGAGTGGGTTTTAATACAATAGTATTACCAGTAATTAACGCTGGACCAATTTTACGACCAGCAAGTGCTAGTGGAAAATTCCAAGCAGTAATACCTACAACTACACCACGTGGTACTTTGTGAATATAAATCTTTTCGTCTTCGTTATCAGAAGGAAGAATATCACCTTCGATAGTTAAGGCATTATCACAAGCATAATCAATAAAAGTAGCAGTTACGTCTACTTCCATTTGTGCAACAGAAAGTAATTTACCCTGTTCTGCTACTAACATTGGCGCAAGAATATCTTTGTTCTCACGGATTTTGTTAGCAAAGTTACGAAGAATGCTTTGACGAGTACGTGCTGTTAATTTAGCCCATTTTTTTTGAGCTACATCAGCAGTTTCAAGTGCTAATTGTGCATCTTCAGCACAGCCTTTTGGAATAGCACCAATAACTTCGCCTGTAGATGGGCTTAAAATATCAATTTTACCATCAGCTTTTGATGAAACATATTCACCATTGATAAAATTTACATCATTATGAAATTTAAAATTTTGAGTCGTCATGAAATTATCTCCCCATCCATCCGCCATCTACTAACAAGATAGCGCCATTAACATAACTAGCAGCTTCAGAAGCTAAGAATACTGCTGGACCTTTAAAGTCTTCTGGGTTACCCCAGCGACCTTGTGGAATACGACCTAATATAGCCGCATTACGCTCAGCATCTGCACGAAGTGCTTCGGTGTTATCAGTATCAATATAACCTGGGGCAATAGCGTTAACATTAACACCTTTACCCGCCCATTCGTTAGAAAGTGCCATAACTAATTGGCCAATAGCGCCTTTACTTGCTGCATAACCAGGAACCGTAATACCGCCTTGGAATGTTAATAATGAAGCAGTAAATATAATTTTACCTGACTCACGTTTAACCATTTCTTTACCAATTTCACGGCTAAGAATAAATTGAGAGTTAAGGTTAACGTCAATCACTTTATCCCAAATGTCATCGCCATGTTCAGCAGCAGGAGCACGTAAGATAGTACCAGCGTTGTTAACTAAAATATCAATTTTAGGGAAATCAGCTTTTACTTCTTTGATGAATGCATATAACGCATCGCGGTCGCCGAAATCACATTGGTAACCTTTAAAGTTTTTACCTAGTGCTTTTACTTCTTTTTCAACGTCAGAACCTTCAAGTTCTAAACTGGCTGAAACACCAATAATATCAGCACCTGCAGCAGCTAAACCTAATGCGATACCTTTACCAATACCACGTTTACAACCAGTAACTAAAGCTACTTTACCTTCTAAACTAAATTTTTCTAACATGTCATTATTCATTTTTAAAACCTTGTATCTAAAGTCAAACTATTCGGCGTTACATTCAACAAGTGCTTTCATGCCTTCAGGATTTCCATCCATGCTAGCAAATGCGCTGCCAATATCAGTTAGCGGGCTTACAGAACTAATAAATGAGTTAACATCTACTTTACCTGAAGCTATTAATTCAATTGCCCAATCAAAATCAGCAGCTTCGTATACACGAGCACCTAATAATTCTAGTTCTTTCCAGAAAAATTGGAATAAATCAATTTCAGGTTTAGTGCTATGAATAGCAACCATAACAATACGACCACGACGACCAGCCACTTGTGTCATTGCATCAATAGCCGGTTTAACACCAGATACTTCAAATACAACGTCAGCACCTTTAGTTGCCGTCCATTCGTCTACGTATGCAGCTAAATCTTGTTCAATAGGATTAACAGATTTTACACCTAGCTTATCAGCAAAAGCACGACGGCTTTCGTTAGGCTCAGATACTAATACTTCTGCGCCTACACTTTTAGCTACAGCAGCAACTAATTGACCAATTGGGCCACCACCTAATACAACAACTTTTTCGCCCGCTTGTAAGCGTGAGCGACGTACGTCATGACAAGCTACTGATAAAGGTTCAACTAATGCGCCTTGTTTTAAATTAACGCCTGTAGGTAGCTTGTGTAATGTGCGGGCTTTAACTGTCCAACTTGATTGAAAAGCCCCAGGAGTATCAATACCCATAAATTTAAGATTTTGACAAATATGCGTAAAGCCAGCTTTACATGTTGGACATTCACCACACCAATCTAATGGGCGAACAACAACTTTATCACCAACAGTAAAATCACTAACGCCTTCACCTATTTCAGCAACTACGCCTGAAATTTCGTGACCAATAGTTTGAGGAATAGAAACACGTTGATCCATTACTCCGTGATAAATATGCATGTCAGTACCACAAATACCTACATAACCTACATTTAATCTAACTTCACCAGCTTTAGGTGCATGTTCTTCACCAGCAACAATATCAAAGCCTTTATTACCTATATAACGAGCTGCAACCATTTTTTTATACCCTTAAGAATGTTTAATTAAATATTGACCAAGTAGTGCGTCATCAAATACAACGCCTGTTCCTGCGACATCTGGAGCCATTGCTCTACCACTTCCATCTAATTGAAGCGGATGTTTAGTGTATTCGTCGATAGGAAATGAATGTACTTCTAAGTAACCTGAATGTGCTTGAGAAGCCAGTAATGATACATGTAATTCATGCATACCGTGGCTACAAAGCGGTAAGTTATTTTCTTCTGCCATTTTTGCAACTCTTAAAAAGCCAGTTATACCACCAATGTTAGAAGCATCGGGTTGTAAAAAGCTTAATTTAGCTTGAGCAATAGCGTATCCAAATTCGTGTGTTGTGTGAAGATTTTCACCCATCGCAAGGGGGATTTTAATGTTGTCTGCTATTTCCGCAAAACCTAAGTAATCATCGGGTATAGTAGGTTCTTCAAACCAAGTAATGTCATATTGCTCAATAGCTTTACCAAACACAATGGCTTGCTCAACAGATAATGAATAATTAGCATCTACCATGAAAACCACATCAGGCCCAATGAGTTTTCTAACCGCAGCAACACGTTCAACGTCTTCAAGGTAGTTTTCTTTACCTACTTTAATTTTTACTGCTTTGAAGCCTCTATCAATATAGCCTTGAATATTTTTCAATAGCTTTTCTTGAGAAAAATTAAGATCAATACCGCCAGCGTAACATGCTGTAGTATTGTTTGCTCCGCCTGCAACTTTCCAAAGAGGTAAATCGAGGCGTTTACAATGAACATCCCATAAGGCAATATCAACAGCTGACATAGCAAAACTCACTAAGCCTCCGCGACCTACATAATGTAAATGCCATTCCATTTCGTCCCAAATTTTTTCAATTTGAGAAGCGTCTTGGTTTATCAACAGAGGTTTGAATTCATCATTTAAAAGAGAATAAATAGCTCTACCGCCTTTACCTCCTGTGTAAGTGTAACCTACGCCTTCGAGCCCATCTTCACAAATTATTCTTAGAAGAATCAATTCAAAATGTGTATGGTCACCATGCTTAGCGTCAGATAAAATTTCCGCTAAAGGTACTTGATAATATTCAACTTTTACGGAGCTAATTTTATTCGCTTTTAAATCCATAGTTCTACCTAATACTATATATACAGTTTATTGTTAACAATTTACACCTTAAGCGGCATTTTGTAAAGGACTTACACAAATTTTACAGAACCTTAAACTAACATTAATTGACTTAATTAAGCTCTGTTTTGGAGGGAATAAAAAGCAATGTACAAAGTAAAATTACCATTAAATTAATACATTATAATAATCAATAATATCTGATAAAAAAACTTTAAACCTGTCATTGTGTAACTAAATAATTTTAGTTTTTTGTCAAGATTTAGCAATTTCCCAAGATTCATCAATATAGAATTTTTAAATAAATATGTTCAAAATTGAGATCACCTAACTTACATTAGATAAGCCAACCTAAGTTTAAACAGATCTGAGTATTCCCCCTCCAATGTACTATTTAATTAATAAATTCTTTTGGTAACATTCATTTTTAGCAAGTAATAGTCATTTACAATTAAGCTTTAAAATAGCATCGTCGTCTACTTTACGTAATGGGTAGTAAATTGCTTCATTATCTTTTATAGACTTATTACTCAATGCATTATACGCACAAATCATTGACCATCTTGGTTCAGCTGATTTATTTTGATTAGATTTATGTAGTAAGTTTGAATGAAAAAACAAAACGTCACCTGGTTCAAGCTCAACATTTATCAGTTCATGATTTTTTAGCGCCTCTTCTACAAAATGTAATTCAGCACCTTTCTGATCTCCCGTTTTAGTATGGTTTAATCGACCGATATGATGGGAGCCTTTTAATACTTGCAAGCAACCGTTTTCAATATTGGCTTTATTGATGGCTAACATGCAGCTTATTAACTTAGGATATAAATAATAATTATCGTTATGCCAATAACCAAAATCTTGATGCCATTCCCACGCCCCGCCAACAAATGGTTCTTTCATCATAATTTTAGTACTAGTGTGATAAACCTCCTCTCCTAAAAGTGCTTCAACAGAATCTACAAGACGTTTTCCCCGAGAAAACATACTGTACAACCCGTCATCTAATTCTTGCCATATACAAACCTTACTTACAGTGCCCGAACTATCTTTTTTCTCCCATGCTCTTTTATACAAACTCTCATCATTAAAAGCTTTATTTTGAATTAAAGTTATCTCTTCGTGAGTGTAATAATTTCTTGCAATGACATAGCCATTTACATGAAATTCATTTTTTTGTTCTGGTGTTAAAGCTATTTTTGACATTGGCTTTCTTTTATTTTTATATGAATAATGAATTTATATAAAAATACAGGTATTATTAGACTATTGTCAATATATTTCATATATACTTTGCCTCACAAAAGTGAATAAAAATGGATACAAATAAAAAATATGCGGTTCCTGCGCTTGATAAATGCTTAGACGTTTTAGAATATTTAGCTTCTCAAGCAATACCCTTGTCACAAACTGAGATAGCACAGGCTATTAACCGTTCTGCAAATGAAATCTATAGAATTTTAATTGGATTGGAAGGTCGTGGTTATTTATTCAGAGACGAAGTGTCCGGTAAATACAGTGTTTCATTGAAGCTCTTTAGTTTATCGAGAAAAATATCACCAATAGATCAAATACGCCAAACCGCGATCCCCATCATGGAAGATTTTACTGCTCAATCTGGTCATGCCTCGCATTTAAGCATTTTATACCAAAGTAAAGTTATGGTTATTGTTCATGCGAAAAGTTATGCCCCATTATCGCTATCAATAGCTGAGGGGACTTTATTTCCTACAGTTGAAACAACTTCTGGACGTGTTTTATTAGCTAACAGTAATGAGGCTGTAAAAAATTTAATTTACGAAAGAGATCTAAATTATAAACATATGTCTGAATCTAAAAAAGGAGACCTTGAAATAGAATTGACACAAATTTTAGATAACGGTTATATTTTTAGAAAAAACACTTTAGTTGATGGGGTAACTGACTGTGCAGCTATAGTTGGACAACCGTGTGGGTCAATAATTGCTGTGTTAACGGTATCAACACTTAATTCGAGCGTAGGTAATAAAAATGACTTAATTAGGGCAGTTAAAGACACTGCTTTAAAAATAACAACGCAAGTAGGTTGTTAAATTTATCTCGCAATTTTGTTTTATGACGAGAAATACCTTTATAGCAATGAATTTTAAACTTGATCTATACACATTATGAAAAAAACCATAAACACTATGATAAAAATTAAAAAACGGGCTAATTTTAGTAGCCCGTTTTTTAATTAAGTTGTAGAGGTAAAATAGCCATATACAACTTTTAATTTATCAATTTTAAATGATCGATGAACTGAGTTTATTCACTAAAGCCCTATGTGTAATACACCTTCAATGTTTTTAACTGGGAAGGTTGCAACTGGAGTTTTTGCCGGTCTATTAATGGCTTTACCCGTTTTAATACAAAACTTAGAGTTATGTTTAGGGCAAAGTACTTTTCCATCTTCAACTAGACCGTCTGCTAAATAGGCATGTTCATGGCTACATATACCATCTGTTGCATAATACTCATCTACTTGTAATTGATAAACTGCATAATGATTGCCTTCAATACATACGCTAACAGCATCATCTATACCTAATTCTTTAGCATCAACCGCTTTATGCCACACAACATCAGCTTTGTCGGTAACAATAACGTTAGCATCGTTAACACTAGGTTTTTTACTTGTGCCCGCTTGAGGGATCATTGCTTCATCAGGATTTAACGCTTTTATACGTTTTACTTTGCGCTCTTGTGGATGCGTTGGTACTTCACGATTTACAAAATAGGTAGGATCATCAACTTGTTTAATTAATGCCGGTATCATTTCTTTGTAAACATCAATTAATCCTTTATAAGGAACAGGCATTTGATCAGCAACCCTACGTGAAAATTTAGGCAATTGATGAAAAGGCATTAATGGGTTCATGTGATGTTCAACATGGTATTGCATATTCATGTATAAAAAGCCTAAAAATGGGTTAACTTTAATTGTTCTAGAGTTTTTACGGTGATCCCAAGTATCATCAGCTAAGCCTGCATGTTGAGATAATATAAAGGCTCTTTGTAAAAGGTTACCGTAAAGTTTAGGTAAACCAAAATAAAGTACAGGTAACCAGCTTTGTAAATAAATAGCTAAAACAATAGGAATTAAATTAACAAATAAACTGGCACGAGCCCACCAAAACATGCTGTTGTATTCTTCTTCTGGTACAAATTTCTTCGCATCTTTTGAAACGACTCCAAATGCATGCTGAAGTAAGATTGGTACGTAATATTTTGTTTCACCTAAACTCCAAAAATTTAAAAAGTGCTCCCAAAAAGTAGGTGGGCGAGTAACAGTAATTTCTGGGTCGATATCATTAATAACAGTATATGAGTGATGACGAACATGAGACCAATGAGTAAAAATAATATCTCGTTGTTGCATGGTAGTTGCTATAAAACACAATGCGGTATTTAACCAAGGTGTTTTAAACACTGTACCATGAGTACTTTCATGCCAGCGAGAGTCAGCCGCACAATAAAATACTCCATACAAAAAAAATGCAGGTATTGCCCAAGCGGTGCCTAAGCTTAAAAATGCTAAGTAACCAGAGGCACCTAAACTGATAAACCATATAAGCGTATCAATAATGCCTCTATAGTTATTTTTTTTCATGTAGGATCTAAATTCTTGTCTAGGTAGTTCAGCTCTAAACCACTCTTCTTCTACTATATAATCTTTTGCTTCAATCATATTTGTTACTCATTCTATTCAAACGTATTTAATTCAGGACGGATACAAAGCTAATTATTACAATTTTGTGTAATAATTAGTTCATATCAATTATTAGTTTTTTACTTTTTGGATAGGCTACACAGGCTAAAAATCCACCTTCTGCTATTTCTTCATCGGTTAGAGCTTCTTCGGTTAACATACCTACTTCACCTGAGGAGCATTTACCGTAGCATGAGGTGCAAGTACCCTCTCGACATGAGAAAGGTATATCTATTTTTGCTTCTACCGCTGCTTGTAAAACACTTTTACCTACAGGGATTTCAAACTCGTGTGTTGTATTGTTAATATCAATAATAGCTGTGCAAAGTGTGGGTTCAAAATCTGGTGTAGGTCTAATTTCTACAGATGGAACAAAGTTTTCTTTCTGAATATGTTTTTTAGGTAAACCTAAGGCATACAGTGCCTCTTCAGCAATAGCCATAAAGCCACCTGGCCCGCATATATAAGCGTTTACATCAGCATTTATGTTTAATGAATTAAATATATCACTTGTTTTATCAATATTAATAAAACCAGGAATAACAACTGATTCTTTACCACCAAACAAACCAGATAAACCTTTCTTTTTTACTTGTTTGATTTGTTGGTTTTCATCGTCTAAATAATGAATTAAGGTAAAGCGCTCAGGATTTTGCGCTTCAATTTGCTTAAGTTCATCAGCAAACATAATGTCGGATTGGGTTTTATTCACAAACAACATCGATATTTTAATATCGTTACATTGCGCAAGAGCTGTTTTTAAAATAGACATCATCGGTGTAACACCGCTTCCGCCAGCAATGAGTAAAATATGAGTAGGATTTTCAGCACTAGGATCAAAAGCGAACTTTCCCGCGGGGCCTTGAACTTCAATTTTACTACCTGCTTTTATGTAGGTATTTAAGTAATTTGAAACAATACCACCCGCTACTCTTTTTACTCCAACTGCAAAGCCGCCACCAGCAGGAGTAAATATAGAATAAGAGCGTCTGTACTCTTTATCATTTTGCTGAGTTATTAAGGTAAGAAATTGACCAGCAAGTGCAGGATTCATTGTTGGATCATCTTCAAAGTAAATTGCTTTACTGTCTTTCGTTAACGCTTCGACTTTAGAAACTGTTAAAATTTTATTCGCCATATTATTATCTCCCCAATTTTCTTATGGTGTAATTTATACCAAACAAACTTAAAAAAGTGTCAAACCACTGCTTAAAATATCATTAATTTGCTCTTATAAACAAACTTATGATTTATAAAGGTTAAATATATCGTTATTTTGTTGTTTTAATAAAACATTATAACTGATGAGTATAAGGAGATTTTAAAGAAAAAATGATTGGTTTAACTCTTCATGAGTAATATTTATGCTTAGAATTGAGTTGGTAAGGCAAAATTATGTAAAAAAAATCCGATGATAACATCGGATTTTTATATAAAAGCTATTAACTAGTTAATCTTTAATGCTCGATTCGTACCTATCTTGATACATTGTAGAAGTTACTTCCTTAACGGCTTTGATCATTTCTGGATACGGAATATCAGTTATTGTTACAAAACCAATATTGGCGTTCTCACCATCAAATGCTCGACCTGAGATAGGTTCATCAATGTATTGAAACCAATGTGCGCCAACCATATACGGTTTACTAAGCACACTTTGCATGTAATTTTTATACATTTGAGCTCTATTTTCTTGGTTTGCTGCATGCACAATACCTGGGTTATACATACCAGAATCAGTTGCTGTACCAATGTGGAACTCTCCCACAACGACCGGTAAATCAACTTCTTCTAAGAAATTCCAGTAGTGGTCTTGTACACCTTCTTCATAAATATTAAAACTAAGTACGTCTGAATACTTTAAAGAAGCTTTAATAATTTCGTCTGGCATACCCCAATTAGCCATACGCGCACCCATATATAGATGATTCGGTAATACTTTTTCAAGGGTATTATGTACAATAGTAAAATATTGCTCGCCCAGCATTTCTAGCATGGTAGATAAATCACTAACGTGTTGAGTTGAAAAATCTTTAGCTGATAAAAAATCTGCTCCTTTATCAAAGCTATTCCAGTCTTTAATTGCCGTATTCCATGCTTTATTTAATTGACCAATACTTTTATATTTTGCTTTTAAATGTTTAGCATAAGCACTTTTAGCTGGGCTTTCATTTACATTTTTAGACAATGCATCAAGTATTACACCATAACGAGCAAGAACAGAACCTTCACGTTCGCCCCAACTTTTTTCGTTATCAATAAATATTCCCACACACCACGGTGAGCTTTGAATATTTTTAGCAATAGCGTCAATTGTAATTTTAGCGCGTTCAGCAAAAACCGGATCGTATGGATCAGGCATTAAACCCCAATGATTTTTCTTACCTGAAAGTGTTTTAAAGTCACCAATAATCCAACCATTAGCAAAGTAAGGCACTTGTTCAGATTGATAAAATGCAGGGTCAACCCAGTTACCAAATGAGGTAAAACCCCAATCATGCATACGTTGAGCTGTTACTTCATGCCATTTTTTAACATAAGATTCTTTAGTTGTTTCACCGTATTTACGCTCTAAATTTGCACGATAAAAACTATAAGTTTCGCCATGTGGCACGGGTCCTTTATGTGTAGAACGTCGGTAGCTGTAATGATCAGCTAATTCATCATCATATGGAGGTAACCATTCAAACATGTTATGTCGTAATTCAGATATAACGTAATTATCTTTACGTATTTCGTCAGGTATTTTAATTATACCCATTGAATCTTCAGGGGTTATTTCTTCACTTGATCTCGATCTAATCGAGCTATCATTATAATCAATACCAGTAATTGTAGTCATGTTAGCCATACGAACATTAGCAGGCCCATGTGAAAAGAAAATGTTACCTTCAGGGTCTACCATCCACCATTTTCCATTAACTTTTTCAGTTCTAAAAAAGCCAGTCGCTTCAAGTTTAGGACCTTTAGTGAAACCACCAAATTTAGAACGATTTGGCATACCAGTAGACTTTGCTAATTCAGCTAACTCTTTATTAGCAAGTTGCTTTAACTCTTCATCTGAATGAACATCTAAGGCGGTGCTGCGTTTGGCATTTTGACCATATTTATCAATTACACCAATCATCCATTTTGGATCGCTTTCAGGGTTCTCTCTAATTCTTATATCATCAATAATAACTGATTTATTATTAAGTACGCCAATAGTAGAAAAGGTTAACGACTTTATTACGTTAAAATTGGCAGACTCATTTTTCCATGAACGCCACACCATTAAACTATTATTAGTTTGCCAAGGTCGAGCATCACCCCAAAGACCAGTATCAACTCGACCTTCCTGCCCTTCTAAAGGGAAATATACCGTACCATCATAATTAACGGGTAAGCTAATTGAACGTTTTTGATAAGTATCGTCTGGTGTTTTAATAGTTAAATAAAGGTGTACCGATTCTTGTCCTGTATTTTTTACATCGAAAGCGATATTGTATTTTTCAAATGAAGATAAATCCCATGGTTTGGTTGGTTCAATAACCAGCTCAGAAATATTTTCAGTGTTTAAAAATTCAATGGCTAACTTATTGTTTTTATCGGATGATTGGTTATTTGAAATAATGTTAAAGCTTGTTTTATCGCTTTTTATCCACTGCTTATTTTCTTCACTGTCAAAATTGATCAGAGATGTAAGTACTTTTTCGTTTTCAAAAGCATCAACAGTTGACGCTTTTTGAGTAGAAATTTGTTGCAATGTGCTGGTTTTGGCTTTATTGGCTGTATTTGCTGTTTCTGAGCTACACCCAACAAACACAGTTGTTAATGCTAAACCCGTCAAGGTTGCTAAACATTTATTTTTAACATTTTTTGGTTCAATAAGCCTGAACGCTTTCTTAATGGTCACAGAAATCCCCTTTGCTGTAGTTATTTAAAGTTATTTAAAGTTATTTAAAAATTAGTTAAACGATGTAAATTTGCTTTTACTGCTTTTATAATTTGTTGTATTAATACTTGTTTATTATTCATACTTGTTACTTGGGTAAAGTCGTTATTTAAGCGGTTTTCCCTTTAATCATAAAATGATTGTGTACCGTACCTTCTGCTATATAGTGTGGCGTTTACTTGTTTAGCTGCTTCAACTAAAGGCTGGTATGGAATATCAGCTACATTAACAAAACCAACATTGTAGTTTTCACCATCATAAGCGCGCCCAGTTAATGGTGAATCAATGTATTGAAACCAATGAGCTCCAACTAGATAAGGGTTATCAATAACGCTATTCATGTATTCTTTATATTTTTTACCACGGTCAGCTTGAGACGAAGCATGGATTAGTCCTGGGTTTAGTAAACCAGAGTCAGAAGCGCCATTATGAAACTCGCCGATAATACTAGGTTTATCAATATCGGCTAAAAATTCCCAGAAATTATTGCTTATACCTTCTTTGTAATAATTGTAACTAACTACATCTGCATATTTTGCAGCTGCTGATCTTATTTCTTCTGTCATTCCCCAGTCAGCAAAGCGCGCGCCCATATATAAATGGTTAGGTAAATATTGCTTAACCGCCTCTTTAACCACTTTAAAATATTGCTCAGCGTAACTTGATAATAAGTGTGATAAGTCGGTAACAAGAGCATCATTAAACGTTGTTAATGTAACGCCCCTTGCCAGGGCTTGCCATGAAATAACGTTAATATCCCAGCTCTCATTAAGTTGACCAATAGTTTGGTATTGCTGGCGAAGTAATTTTACAAATTCAGCTTTAGTGGGGCTTTTATCCGCATCAAGAGAAAGAGTATTTATGGCAATACCATAGCGATTTTCAATAGATCCTTCCGTACCCCAGCTTTTTTCATTATCAACAAAAACACCAATACACCACGGATTATTTTGAACTTCTTGTCCTATTTTTTTAGCTGTAATTAAAGCTCTTTCTTTAAAGACAGGGTCAAATGGATCAGGTAACGGGCTCCAATAATCATTACCGCTACTCACCGTTTTAAAATCGCCAATAACCCAACCATTAGCAAAATAAGGCAAACGATTTAATTGATAAAACGATGGATCAATCCAGTTTCCAAAAGAGGTAAACCCCCAAGTTAGCATTCTATCAACGGTTGTTTCACGCCATTTATCCATAAATACGTTGGCATCACTGCTACCATATTTACGTGCTAAATTAGCTTGGTAAAAGCTGTAAGTTTCACCTTTTTCAATAGCTCCTGTATGTACTTCACGACGGTAACCAAAGTGTGCACCTAATTCATCTTCGTATTTAGGCAACCATGAAAACATATTGGCTCTGAGTTTTGATGAAATTTTACGAGTAGTCCACGCTTTTTTAGGGACCTGATTTAACCCTAGAGAATCTTCAGGTGTATAATCGTTAGAGGCTCTTGGTTCGATATATTGAGAGTCAAAATCGTAGCCCGTTATAGTCGAAGTATTAGACATTCTTACGTTAGCGATACCATTTGAGAAAAATAAATAACCTTCAGGATCAACTAAAGACCATTTGCCTTCGACTTTTTCAGTTCTAAAATAACCAGTAGCTTTTAATTTTGGTCCGGCTGCCCAACCATTATAAGTTGATCGCCCTTTGGGTGGTTTGTTACTCAGTTGACTTTGTTCTTTAGCGGAAATTGCGCTTAGTTGCTCTGCGCTGGTAATTTTATTGGTAAAGTCTAATTTTGCGTTTTGTCCAAACTGATCAACTAACCCCACCAAATAATTTTCATCAATAGTTTGTGGTTGAATGAGTTTGATATTATCTAAAATCACCGCTTTATCTGCAAGCACTCCGCGTACTGTAAACTCTATACTTTCAATGCTTTTAAGATCAATATTTTTTACTCCCCACCTCCATATAATAGGAGTGAGATTTGAAACCCAGCTATTTGGATTAGAACGAATGCCAGTTTCAATATCCAAATCTTTACCAGCCAATTCCATAAAATAAGTGCCGCTGCTATTTTCAGGAATAACGACACTACGATTATGAGTACTACCGTGGGTATCTTTAGCGGTAACATAAAAGTGAATAGATGAATTTGATGGGTTGGTAATATCTAGTGCAAAAGCAAATAAACCTTGCTTACTCCAATCCCAAGGAGTATCAGGTTTAAATGAAAAACCTGTGGTGTGATTATTTTTAGCATTGAATTTAATGAATAAATTTTTATTATTATTTTTTCTTAAGATATTTGCTGAAGCAAACTGTAACTCAAGTTCAGGTATAATTTTTCCGTTTTCAAAATCCCAAAGCATAACCTCACTTTTTAAACTAGAATTTTTTAACTCACCTGTACTATTTTGATTGTTGCTTTTTAATTCAGTGTTTTTATTTGCTAACGGGTTAGATGATGTAATAGTTGCTGCATCGTTACAGCCTAAAAGCACTGCTGTACCGATTATAGTCAGTATAAAGCCAATATTCTTTAAACTACATCTCATTGTTTATACCCTATTTTCTATTTTTTATATAAATTTAACGGTATGACACACTGTAATTATGTTGTGAGGTTTATACAGAATCCCTTTTTTCAGAAATTTTGCTGTAAATAAGCACATTTACCTTGCCTAAAACTTCCACACATAAATATAGCAACACAATCTACCAAAGCAGAACAATTGTCAACAATTCACAATTAAATAATCATAAAATGCACGGTTAAAATTGTATATATCCGTTACGGTAGGTGCGGGCAATTCGTTTTTAGCGGCATTAATTTATCAGTTATGTGACAATATTGATGCACAATTTGCTATAGATTTTGCTGGTGCAGTTGGAGCAATGGCGGCTAGCCATCAAGGTGCAACGCCCGAAATGTCAATGAATGAGATCAAACAATTTATGCAACCCAGTTAATTAGAGCGCGAATAAAGTTTTTACACTTGCTCGTTTTATTCGCTCCTATTTAACCAAATACTGACTCTGCCACAATAACTCACTAAATATCAGTTATTAGTTTTAGTTTTGCCAAATATCAGCATTAATTGTTGGTTTGTTTTTACGTTTTTTCTTACCTGTGCCTTCAGGTGCGGCCATCGGTTTTTCAACGCTAGAAGTATCGCTAGGAATATCATCAACTTCAAAACCTTTTACTTGCTCGATTTCAAGCCGGATTTTATTCTTTTTCTCTATAATGGTGAAGTGATGAAAATCTTCATGATCAATTAACGATAATGCTAAGCCTACTTCGCCAGCTCGACCACTTCGTCCAATGCGATGCATATAATCAAAAGGGCTTCTTGGTAAATCAAAGTTGATCACAACAGGCAGCTTCTCAATATCTAAACCACGGGCAGCAATGTCGGTGGCGATTAATACGTCTATTTCACCATTTTTAAAATCTTCAAGCACCCTACTACGAGCACCTTGACCTTTGTCGCCATGAAATACCTCTGCTGTAATGCCTCTTTTAGATAACTTTGAAGCTAGGTGTTCACAACTATTTTTAGCATTAACAAAAATAAGTATTTGTCGCCAAGCATGTTGGTGAATTAAATGCGCTAATACCGCCGTTTTTTCGCCTTTATTTACTTCAAAAACACGCTGCACTAATGTACTTGTTTCAGCACTTTGTACTTGTATCTCAATCGGGTTGTTTAACAATTTTTTAGTTAAGGTTTTTACTTGCTCAGGAAAGGTTGCAGAAAATAATAACGTTTGTTTATTGGGAGGTAATAAAGCTAATAATGTCGAAATTTCTTCAGTAAAACCTAAACTTAACATGCGGTCGGCTTCATCAAGTACTAAGGTTTTAACCTTATCGAGCTTAATAGCATTACTTGATATTAAATCGAGTAACCGACCCGGAGTTGCCACTAAAATATCAGTACCTCCACGTAATGCTAACATTTGCGTATTGGCTGACACCCCACCAAACACAGCCAGTGTTTTTATTTCACCATTAAAATGCACCACGTACGATTTAATACTGTCTGCCACTTGCTTAGCTAATTCACGCGTAGGTACTAAAATTAACTGAGTAACAAAATTACCTTTATGACTTACATTTTTACCTGAGGTTTTTTCAGTGGCTTTACTTGTTGAAAGCTGCTGCAAAATTGGTAAGGCAAAAGTGGCTGTTTTACCTGACCCCGTATTTGCTCCTGCAATTAAATCGCGCCCAGCTAGCACATTAGGTATAGCTTGCGCTTGAATAGGTGTGGGCTGCTGATATTTTAGCTCAGTTAATCGCGATAAAAGTTGAGGAATAAGTTTAAGCTCAGCAAAGCTTGTAGGCGTTAGAGTGTTTGTTGTAGCGTATGTGGCTTCAATGTTTTTAGCAGAGGTCATTAATATATAGGGCTTAAAGCGAAAATAATTGCAGGTATTTTAGCGTATTTCCATCAGGCGAGATAGCGTAGTTATTTTAATAGAGGGTTTTAATTTTTATATAGACGGTTTTTTTTAACTAGCGAAGCTTCATTCAATAAAATAAAACTAAAGCCAATCAAAGCGAGGTTTGTAGTTACAGGGTTAAACGCTTCAATAAGCAATTGTGGTTGTAAAAAAGCAACAAATCCCAGTAACCCTACCAAACTAAAAATATTTAATAAAATTATACTTTTATTACGATATAAAACAAAAAACAACACGCCAAAAATAACTTCTCCCACTCCTGCTGATTTAGTTACAACATAAGAAAACTGGTCTGATAAACCAAAGCTCGCCGTCATCATTTTTTCAAGTGGAGCTACATGAACAAGTTTTGGAAAAATTCCGTGGTATAACCAACTAAAGGAAATAATATATCTAGCAATTTGTACTGATGACATAGTTAAACGCTCCCACCTAAATAAATTATTAATTTTTAAATGACTTTTATAAAGCCACTTTTACTTGTGAGTTAACCTACACATTATGCATGCGTGGGTTTAATGACCATCGGTAAAGTTAGCTCAGAAACAAACTAGCTTAAATGCCTTTGTTGTCGTTGTAATGATTTGTTTTTTACCGCTTGCTCTACGTGTGTAACCGCATAAAGATTAAGACTACTGAATAAACTCTTTAATTTAGCGGCCTTATAATCTTGCTCAATTTTATCAATAACACCTTTATGTTTTTCAGGATATAAGGCTTCAACCGATTGTGAAATTAACTCGAATAACTTTTTCAAATTAATTTTGTGTATTTGCCCTGTTTTATTAAAAATCCACTCGGTAATTGCCATAAAGTCATCAAATGGTTCATCAGACAATATGTGCGGTAAAGCATATTTAAAACGCTCTGAATTACCAATCATATCCCAGTAACGAGCAAAGCGATTAATACGTTGCATAGTTGCAAAGCTAACCCTGTCGGTACTTAAAATATTAAACGGTGGTAACGGATTAAAACGTAAATCAAACGCTTCGGTATGTCTAATTATTGGGCTACCTTTTAATCGTTTTAATATACCCATTTGAATTTCATGCGGGCGGCAGTGGTAAAGCTGATTGAAGCTGTCTTTAAACGTTTCGAAAGTTTCACCCGGTAAACCAAAAATAAGATCGGCATGAATATGCGCTAAAGTGTGGTCTCTTAACCAAAGTAAGTTCTCTTTCGATTTAGCATTATTTTGCTTACGACTAATATTTTTTTGCACTTCAACATTAAAGGTTTGAATACCAATTTCGAATTGTAAACTGCCTTGTGGAAACTGCGTTAAAAGCTCTTTTAGTTTACGAGGTAAATGATCAGGCACTACTTCAAAATGCAGATAAAGATCGTCAGTCATTCGGTCTAAAAAAAACTGCATAATTTGCATGGTGGTTTTAATGTTTAAATTGAATGTTCTATCAATAAACTTAAAGTTACGTGCGCCACGTTTATACAATATGTCCATCTGCTCAAGAAACGTTGTTAACTCGAACGGGGTAGATGTTTTGTCTAAAGACGATAAACAAAACTCACATTTAAACGGACAGCCACGAGATGCTTCAACATAAAGTAAGCGATGAGTTAAATCTTCATCAGTGTAATATTCATACGGTAAAGCAATATTTTCTAAACCTACAGGTTGCGATTTAAGTACTTTTTTATCAGGTAACTTATTATTGAGTATATTTTTACACAGCTCGTAAAAACTAATATCTGCCGGACCTGTTAAAACATAATCAGAATACTTAACAATTAGTTGATCTTCAGTTTCGTAACTAACTTCTGGCCCACCTAGTATCACCTTAACCTCAGGCGCGATTACTTTTAATAAACTTACAACATCGGTAGTTTCAACTATGTTCCAAATATAAACTCCAAAGCCAACAATGGTTGGTTTAGACGCTAAAATTTGCTCAACAATATCAATAGCTCGCGTTTGAATAATAAATTCTTGTATCTCGCAAAGCGGCTGTAGCTCTTTTAAATTAGCGTACAAATAACGTAAACCAAAACTGGTATGAAAATATCGCGCATTTAAGGTGGCAAGTACAATTTTAGGTGAAGCACCCTTTTCAACCACACCATCATTATCAACATAAGAACCAACATAAGAACCAACATCAGTATTACTATTTAACGCTGTTTCTGTTGAAATAAGAGTAGGAGCTAAAACTGGAGGCGTTCCCTGTAAAGTAAGCGGTGAAAAAGCTTTAGTACAGTTTGCTGTGTTTGAGTCTGACGAAGTTACGTTAGATGAATTTTTAATATTATCTTCAGTTGAATGAATTTGCGTAATAGTTATTGCTAAATGTTTACTTTGCTCAGTCATACTGAATTAAATACCTTGATTAATCTTTAGTGGTTTTAATGATTGTGTCGTAATTATACGGAGAATATATAACCGTTAGCAATCAAGATGCTTGTTTCAGAGCGCGTGAGCGTCAATGTTTATAGTAAGTAATCAAGACAATAATTTATAATGATCTTGCCGTTAAATCACTTAAACGCAAACGCTCTATAGTGTTAACAATAGTGATAGTTTGCTGATCAAATTCAAGATTTACTTCATCATTAATCTGTAATTTACCTAAATTAGTGCTTGCGAGTGTTTCAGGAATTAAATGTACGCTAAAAGTATTATCTTTAATTTTACCCACCGTGAGGCTTGTACCATTGACGGTAATAAAACCTTTTTCAAAAACATATCGCAACCAAGGTAACTCACAAGTAAAATATAGTGCCGTATTTGTCGGTGTTTCATCTTTGTGTACAACAACAGATTTATATTGCACATGTCCGCTAACAATATGCCCACCTATTTCATCGCCCACTTTTAAGGATCGTTCTACATTGACCCAATCGTCTGCTGATAAGTTACCTAATGTCGTTACACGTAAAGTTTCATCTATAACATCAAAAGCGATAGCGTACTGATTTACGTTATTTTCATTTTTATCATATTCAAAGTAATCAACAACAGTTAAACAAACACCATTTATTGCAATACTGGCACCAATATCTAACTTTAAAATAAGCAATGGCGATACACTAATAACTAATCTACTTAATTGATTTTCAGTCGTTATTGAAATAACTTCTGCTTGCGATTGCACTATACCGGTAAACATATATGATCCATGATATTCAATAGATTTTTTATAATATCAAACTCTTTAAGACAACTTAAGATCTAACAACATAAACATACATTTAAATAAGCAAAGCACTGGCAATTTAAGTCTTTTAACATACAAAATAATGGCATACGTTAATTAATGAATTTGAACAAATTTGTACTGAGCACTAAAAGCTTAATGAAGCTCGCTTACCCCATACTTATTGCCCAGCTTGTACAAAATTTAATGGGCTTTGCAGATACAGTAATGGCAGGTAGAGTAAGCGCCACCGACATGGCAGCCGTGGCAATAGCGAGTAGTATTTGGTTACCCATAATTTTAACAGTATTTGGTTTAATTATGGCGTTAGCCAGTATTGTATCTCAATATGCGGGAGCAAATAAATTTGAACAAGTCGCTAAAGCTACTCAACAAACCGCTTGGATCGCCATTACTCTAGGGGTTTTATTTATTGCGTTATTTTTTAGTATTGCTCCGGTAATTGCCAGCAACGTAAGTTTAGACATTAAACTTAAAACCTTACTGTTTGATTATTTAGGTTACATTATTTGGGGCGCACCGGGGTTTTTCTTATATTCAGTATTAAGAAATTATTCTGAAGGCTTATCACATACCAAACCCACCATGATTATTAGCCTGATTGGTTTAATTGCTAACATTCCAGCTAATTATATTTTTATTTACGGGGAATTTGGCGCACCAGCATTAGGTGGTGCGGGTTGTGGTATTGCAACTGCCATTGTGTATTGGATCATGTTTTTATGTACTTTAGTTTATACTTACTACGCAAAAACACTTGCTCATGCACCACTGTTTGAGAGATTTTATAAACCAAGCTTATCTCAAATTAAAACCATATTGGCTATAGGTATACCTATTTCATTGTCTTTACTGTTTGAAGTAAGCTTATTTTCGGTGGTTGCGATTATTTTAGCTCCTTTTGGCGCTGAAACTGTAGCTAGCCACCAAATAGCGCTTAACTTTTCAGGCCTAGTATTTATGGTGCCGCTATCATTGGGCATGGCAGTAACCATAAAAGTAGGCTTTGCCGTGGGTAAACAAAACTTTAAACAAGCCAAAGAGTTATGTACATACTCGGTAATATTAGGTTTACTTATTGCTATATTTACTGCGGCTATTACCCTAATATTTCGTACCGAAATTTCACATATATACACTAATGATGCTCAAGTAATTAAACTTGCAGCAAGCTTAATGTTTTTAGCCGCTTTGTTTCAATTTTCAGACGCCATACAGGTTATTTCAGCCGGAGCGCTCAGGGGTTATAAAGATACTAAAGCTATTTTATATATTACCTTTTTTTCTTACTGGATAATTGGTTTAAGTGTTGGCTTAATTTTAGCATTAACCGATTGGCTAGTACCTAAAATGGGCGCAAGTGGATTTTGGATTGGCTTTATTTCAGGTTTGACAACAGCGGCAATATTATTAGCATGGCGCTTAAAAATAATACAAAAAAGAGTGGTATTAGCCCAAGTTGATGCTTAAATAATCATTCAAATATATAATTTAATTTCAAATCAACAAACTGCTTGCAACTGCTATAACAGATCGCTAACATATCGCCTCATTCGAACAGGCTAAACAACTTTTATTAACTTAATATTTGTTGAAATAACTTAAACGATAAGCTCGCTTAGCTCAGTTGGTTAGAGTACTTGCATGACATGCAAGGTGTCACTGGTTCGAGTCCAGTAGCGAGCACCAAATTTAGTATTATTATTCAGCGACTTACGATGTAATTATTTGACATTAACGGTCGCTGAATTGTTTACAGGCTTATATGTCGCACCAGTGTAGCTCCTATCTTTTTTTATCTACGTGTACTTAAAACTAAAGCAGTATTCCTCCTCTATTTAATACAAACTGTATTCTTGCCTTTTTAATATAAAACCTCACTATTTTATAGATTACAATGCTATGTCAAGGGCTTTATAAAATGCAAAACTCAAAAACTTTTATTGTTAGTGCTTTCTATTTATAAATAACGCACCTATACTGTACAAATAAACAGTATAGGTGCGTTATGAAAATTATCCCAATCTTTGCAGAAGCAGGTATTAGTTGCTTTGAATCTCCGGCAACGGAATTTAAAGAGTTAGGCTTGTCGTTAGATCAACTATTAATTAAACATCCAAATGCAACCTTTATAGGACAAGCAAATGGTGATTCTATGCAAGGTGTAGGCATTTTTAATGGCGATTTATTGATTGTAGATAGGTCGCTAACGGCTAAAAATGGCGACATTATAGTGGCTAATTATAACGGTTGTTTTGTGTGTAAACTTATTGATAAAACCCAAGCTCGTTTATTGTCTGCATCCAATAAGCACCCTCCTGTGTATATTAAACCTGAAGATGAGTTTCAGTTAGAAGGCATTGTTACTCGATCAATTAGGTTACATCAAACAACCCCTGAAATAAATTTATGTACGCATTAATTGATGCGGTGTCTTTTTATGCCAGCGCAGAAAAAGTATTTGATCCTAGTTTACGTAAAAAACCTCTGGTGGTTTTAACTAATAATGATGGCTGTATTTGTGCAATATGTCCTATTGCAAAGCGTTTGGGTATACCAAGTTTTTCACCTTATTTTGAAGTAAAAGATTTTTTAGAAAAGCACGGCGTGGTGATCAAATCGTCTAACTATGAGTTATATGCCGACGTAAGCGAACGCATGATGAACATTATTTCGCGCTATTCAGACAACCAATACATTTATTCCATTGATGAATCTTTTTTAGCATTTAATCATTACGATAGTGTGATCAAAGATTGGCATCAATATGGTCATGAAATTCGCCAAACGATTTGGAAGGAAGCACGTTTGCCAGTAGGTGTGGGTTTTGGCCCAACCCCTACTTTAGCAAAAGCAGCTAATCATGCCTCAAAAAAATTAAGTGGCTTTAATGGTATTGCCGTTATTAATGATGAGAAATCACGTTTAGAAATACTAAAACGCATGAGTGTAACTGATGTTTGGGGCATAGGGAAAAGATTAGGAAAAAGACTTAATGCTTTAGGTATTGATACCGCAGCACAGCTTGCTCAGCAATCGGCAAAAAATATGCGGGCGCAATTTAGTGTTGTGATAGAACGTACAGTAAATGAGTTAAAAGGTATACCTTGTTTGTCTTGGGATGAAGTGAAAGATCCAAAAGAAGAGGCATTTTCAACACGTAGCTTTGGTGAGCGCGTTACCGATTACGATGCGCTGATGTTTGCTTTAATTACGCATGGTACCGTTGTTGGTAAAAAAATACGTCGACAGGGCTCATTAGTTAAACGTTTATTAGTTTTTGCTGCTAATTCACCTCATGATGAACCATTTTACAAAAAATCACTTATTTATGAATTTCCAGTAGCTACTGATAGTAATACTCAAATAGCCTCAGCCATTAGTATTCTTTTAGATGAAATATATGTATTAGGTGTAGCATTTTATCGGTGCGGCGTTGGCGCTATTACCCTAGAAAATAAAGCAAACCAACAAGCTGACTTATTTACTCCTGTACAGCCCAATCCATTAATTATGACTTGTTTTGATAAAGTAAACCAACGGTATGGTAAAGGTGCAATAACACTAGCAAGTGAAGGACAAAGTGAAAAATGGCAAATGCGCAGAGAGTTTTTGTCACCTCAATACACGAGTCGATGGAGCGATATACCTAAGATAAAATGTTAGTTATTTTTTATCTTAGTATTGTAGCTGTTATTTTAAAATCGCTATTTTATCTCAGTATTTAAATATAAAATAATGATATTTAAATTTGGTAAAATACATTAAAATTCAACCACTTTACCCTTACATGTATAACATGGTTTTATATAATGACTAATGTTAAAAAAATAATAATTATTGCCAATCAATTAGCCAATAATGGCAAAAAACCAACGGTAGCATTAATTAAATCAAAATTAACACATGCTATCCCTTTGCCTCAAATTATTGGTGCGTTAAAAAACTGGCAGCATGATCCTGAAAATTGCACTTTATCTGAGCCTAAAGTTGCAGATAATACGCCAGTAAACAATTCAACAATTGATTGCAATGATGAGGGTAAAACCGTATCGGTAACTTTAGTTAATAACATCGTAAATAACGCAATTGAACAAGCATTAGCTCCTATTAAAAATGAAATAGCCGCATTAAAACACCAACTAGAACAACTAACAAAAACAAAATAAATTTAGCTAATTTGAAGCACCTTGTATTGGCGCTAAAACATCTAAATTAAGCTTAATAATACACATTTATACAACACTTATATCTGTTAGTATTTAAGATGAGGTTTCAGTGGGAACTAAAAAATTTAGGCACAGATTTCACGTTCCAGACGAAATATAAGGACGACATCCATGTATGCAAGGCATTAAGTTTATCTCATGGTTATTCTCGGTAACTGCTCCTACGTTACCTTAATGTTCTACAACCATGGTGAACCTAACTAAACTTAATAACGTCGCATAAATTTTTTTAAACCCATCGAAAAAGCGTTTTTGAGTAAAGCACTAAAGGTATTATAGGTATTATAGGTATTATAGGTATTATAGGTATTAATTTAATGTAGTTTCAAACAAATTAAAAATTCTCCGGTACTCATCTAACCAAGAACTTGGCTGTACAAAACCATGTGGTTCAACCGGATAAATAGCCGTTTCAAAATTTTGCTTTTCTAATTCAATTAACCTTTGTACTAAACGCACAGTATCTTGAAAAAACACGTTATCATCAATCATGGGTGCATTAATTAATAAGGTTTTTTGTAAGCCTTCTACAAAATAAATAGGCGAGCTACGCTCATAAGCCATAGGATCATCAGCAGGTGTATTCAAAATATTAGCTGTATATCCATGGTTGTAATAAGCCCAATCTGAAACTAAACGTAATGCCGCTCCCGATTGAAATAAGTCAGGCTGAGTAAACATTGACATTAAGGTTAAAAAGCCTCCATACGAACCACCATAAGTTCCGACTCTATTAGCATCAACATTAGCGTGTTGAACTAACCAGTTAACACCATTGCGCATATCTTCAACTTCAGGTTTTCCCATGTGTCGATATATCGCTGTGCGCCAGTCACGTCCATAGCCAGCAGAAGCCCTATAGTCCATATCAATTACCACATATCCTTTTTGCACTAGCAAACTATGAAACATGTGTTCTCTAAAGTAGCCTGACCAACCTAAATGGGAATTTTGTAAGTACCCTGCGCCATGAGAAAACATGACGGCTTTATTTTTAGATTTTTTGTTAGCAAAATCTTTAGGAAAATACACTTTTGAATAAATTGGCGCTGCTTGATTGGTTGATGGAATAGCAATAACTTTAGGTAGCGACCAAGGCATATTTAAAAATTCTTCTGAAACAGTATGAGTTAAGCGAGTCGCTTCTGGGGTGTTATCTACAACCTCTACATATAGTTCTGGCGGCATATTTATGGTTGAGTGAGAAATTAGCAGTTTGCTGTTATCAGGGCTTAACTGAAAATAATTATCGCCACCTAAATCCGTTAGGCGGGTAATATTACCGGTATTTAACTCAATTTGATAAATTTCATAAATACCAGGGTGTTTTTGATTTGCTCGGTAAAAAATTGTTTCTTCATTGTTTGATAACGTTAAATCATTAACTTCAAACTTTCCGGAAGTTAATTGTTTAGCGTTAGCATTTAATGGCTTAACATAAAGGTGTGAAAAGCCCGATTCCTCAGACAAATAATATAAACGATCTGATGATTTGTGATCAGAGCTTTTGCTAGTGTTTGCTGCCGTATTTAACCAGCCAAATTCATTAAACGACCAATTTATCCAAGCATTATCATGAAGTCGGTGTTGTGATTCAAATTTTTTCGATTGAAAATCAACTGTTGTTAACCATCTATCTTTGTTGTCCCATGCCTCTAATAATAGCGCGACTTGATCGCCTTTTTTATTCCATTGAATAGGGTTAATAGCTTCCATTATGTGAATATATCGTGGTGATTTTTTACTTTTATAGCTTTTACCTTTTAAAGCATAATTTTCTGTTTTTACTTTGGCTAAAACGTCATCATTAAAGCCAGGTAAAGACTCATAAGTAATATGTTGCTTAGTGCCGTCTGTAATATCAAGTAAATAAATAAACTCTTGATATTGAAGATTGTCAGCTACACGACTGCGCACCGGTTCTATCGCAATATTGCCAGATCCAGTAACATAATTTGGCATTACGTCACTACTTTTAGCCATAGGTTCAGTGCTAGCAACACTTACAATAATCTTATTACCGGCAGGCGATAAACTAGCGTGTATCACCTTAAGATGTTTATTAAAATAAAAGTTACTTTGGGTGATGGATTTATTATTAACACGCCACTCACGTTTTTGATCTTTTTCAAGCTGATTATTAGTTTGCTGTAACTTAATGTATTTTATTAAGTTTAACTGTTCATTTTGCAAATAACGGCTATCAGATGAGTTGCTTACTTGCTCATTTTCTAAGGTCATTTGTAAATTAGCTAACTCTTTAATTTGATTGTTTTTTAAGTTAATACTATAAAAAACATTAGCAACACGATAGGCGATGTCACCGTTAGTTAAAAACTGAGGTGACATTTCAATTGCAGAGGTGTGAGTTAATTGTTGTACATTTTGGTTAAGTAAATTTTTTAAAAATATATTACCTTCAAAGGTATACACCTTGTGAGTTCTATTTTGATTAAATCTTGCCTCTTGATCAGACACTTGGTGTAAATTAGCTAAATTAACTAATTTACCATTACCCTTTTCGCTCATATTTTTTACAAATAAGTCACGAAGAATATTACCTTCACGCTTTTGTTTATAAAAAACACTTTGATTGTCGTCGCCCCAATACCAAGATTCTGGCGCCCTACCTATCCAATCAGGATCTGACATGATTTTTTCTAAGGTAAGCGGTTTTTCTATACCGATTGTATTGTTTAATTTAAGGAGATTATTCTTTGAAGCACTTGCACTTAATTGAGGTTGATTCAATAATTTTGTAATGCTGTCAGCCGAACTATTATCCTTATTTTTTAAAGGAGAGGTATTGCTAGTATTATCAGGAGAGTTATTAATTGTGGTAGCACAAGATAAAGACATTACGCTAATAGCGATAACAAGTAGCTTACATTTAATTGTATTGATATTTGATGAGTTCATAAAATTGTTAGTAAATAGGTAAAGGCAAAACAGTTATACGTTGGCTAGCCTAACAATTCAATTTTATGAGGTAAAAAGTAAAAATTTTCTGGTGAAAGGTGAGGCTAAGCCCCACCTTTTACTAATGTTCCCAATTTATCAAAAGCCCTATAGTACAAACATTAAAGTCTCGCAGGGTTTATTAGAAACTACCACGAACACCTAAACTAATTCCCCTTGCTGGTAATGGTACGCTGTCTTTCAAAAATGACGAATGTACACGTGCATCAACATTAGTAATATTATCTACTTTTAAAAACACAACAAAATCGTCGCCTAAATTATCTACAAAGTAATTAATGTTAGCATCTACCATTGTATAGCCTTGAGTTGTTGTTTCATTAACAGCAACATCATTTTGACTAAAATAGCGTTGAGCTGTTAACGTTGTTGAAAATTTCTCTGTGGTATAGTTAAACTCTGTACCTATTCGCAATGGTGGAATACGTGGCAAGTTATCACCTTTAGTTAATTTAGCTCGAATATAATCGCCAAACACTTTTGCGGTTAAGTTAGGTGTTACTTGGTAAATAAACTCAGATTCAATTCCGTATAAGTTTACGTTTGATTGTTCAAAGGCATAAATAGGTAACTCATTTTCGTGTTCATCATGTTCACTTTCATCCTCGTTATGATCGCTTTGATGATCGTCATGATCACCTTCATGTTCTAAAATTTCGGTAGTAAATCCAGTATTACGCTGAAAATAGTAGTCATCAATATGATTGTAAAAAGCACTAACGATTACGCCAAAATCGCCTTCAAATTTTCTAAAGGTAAGATCTGCACTTAAACTACTTTCAAGCTTAACTTTTTGATCAGATAATACAATTTCTTGCTTCGCATTATCAACCACATACTGCGCACCGAGTTCAAAAGTACGCGTACCAATATGAGGACCATTTGAGAATACTTCACCAGCGGAGGGAGCACGTTGTGAATACCCTAAAGATAAACCCATGTTGTAACCTTGCGCATAATTCCATACTAAACCTAAAGAGGCACTAACAGGAGAAAATGTTTTTTCATTAAGATCATTATTAACATTTGAACTAACGTCAAAATTCTCTAAGGGTTGAGCTTCAAGTTTTATATATTCGGTTCTTACGCCTACTTGTAGCAGAAAATCATTAATATGGCTTTCTTCCAACCAAGCAAGAGCCAACATAGTTGTTGTTGAGGGTGGTGTAAAAGCTTCTTCTCCAATGGCTTCAAAATCTGATTTTTTATAATGTAATGTCACAGCACCTTTCCAATCATTAATCGGTTTATGATAGAGGTCAAAGCGCGTTTCAAACATTTTATTTTTAAAAGTTGTACCTACTTCACCATCTTCAATTTCTTGATGCATATAATCAGTGTAAGCAACTTTAGAGGTAATTCGCTGAAGCCATTTATGGTTAAAAGTTAAATCACTTAATATTTGAAAGCGGTCTTGCTTTAACTGACTGTAAACAGACTCTTCATGTTCTTCATGTTCCTCATGTTCCTCATGTTCTTCATGTTCTTCATGTTCTTCATGTTCTTCATGATTATAGTGGTGTTCATGACCCGGTAAACCATATTTTCGATCTAAATAACCATACGAAAAACCTACATAGCCGTTATTTACAATATAACTTGCACCTACAGTAAAACCTTTAGCTCTAGCAGCAGAATTATCTAAAATATCAGATGCTTCTCCATGTTCACTGTGATCCTGTTCATTTTCATGCTCACCTTCGAGCTCGTGTTCATCTTCATCATGGTCATCATCGAACATTGTTAAGGGTATTTTATAATCATTAGACTCACGGTAAAATGCATCAAAATGCAAAGCAACGGCTGAGGCATTATCAAGTTCAAACCCAGTATTAACATTTATCGAGGCTTCATTCTCATCTGATACATCGTTGTGTTTTATTAAATAATCAATTTCATTATTTGTATTTGTTGGCACACGACTATCAACAACATTAACCACGCCGCCAATAGCTCCGCTACCATAAAACAAAGTCGCCGGCCCACGTAAAACCTCAATTTGAGTAGCGGTGCTTGAATCAGTTGAAACAACATGATCAGGACCCACGCGAGAAGCATCGCCAACATCTAAGCCATTTTGGGTGATCATAACGCGTGGTCCATCTAAGCCACGAATAATAGGGCTACTAGCAACAGGTCCAAAATAGTTAGAATGTACGCCTAGCTCGCCTTTTAAGGTTTCACCCAAAGTTGAAGCTTGTTTTAAGCGTAAATCGTCGCTTGATAGAACATTGATAGGTAATGCTGATTCGATAGAAGAAGAATGCAAAGGTGTAGCAAATACGTCAATATTCTCCATAACACTTGGTTGTAAAGTAAAAGTTAGGTTTGATAAATTATCATGAGTAACCGTTACGTGCTCAGAGAAATGGCTGTAATTTTTTGCTGCAATGTGAAGTTCATATTCACCTGCCGAAATACCCGACAACTCAAAAAAACCTTGGTTGTTTGTTATAACTTTTTTATTACTGTGATTAAGAAAAATCTCACTATTAATAATGGGGTTACCGCGCGTATTAACAACTTTACCTGAAATAGTTTGTGCGAAGGTTTGGGGAATTAAAAGCATTGCTAAAGTACAACACGACAGCTTAAAAACTGGCGGTTTTTTATTAAAAAAAGTCATTGAATGTTCCTGTGAACTCAAAATAGATAATAATTAAAAAACACCTAAATATTTAGCTAAAATATAACAATAAACATTTAAGTGGGTATATACCCATTATCAATCAAGATACTCGTTTCAGAGCGCTTGAATGGTAACGGGTATAACATGTCTAAATTTTTAAAAATAATGATGAACAGGCGGAGCTCTTAAAGGCGGTAAAACATAATAATTGGAATGTAAAAAAGACTGGTGAATAACAGCACAACAAGCTAGATAAAATGTAAATAATGGCTGAAATATTTCAAGTTTATTGTTGGTATTATCAATGGAATTTTGGCATAGATGACAATCTTGTTCGGCACTGATATTAGCCGCATCATCAATAACTAAGTTGTAGTGTTGACCATGGCTGATAAACGAAAACAACAATACAAAAATTAACACAGCGGCTATAAAAACCGGCTGAGCATTAATGCCTTTCTTAAAAAGGTGCTGAAAATTAATTGTTTGTATAGAAGAGTCGTTTGACAAAGGTACAATCAAAATGGAGGCTAGATTGGGTGTGATAATATAACGCCTAACAACGATATTCAAGCGCTATTTAATGAACCAATGTGCTAACAGACTAATTCACAAATTTAAATTGTTTATCTAGTTCACTAACCCCTAAACCACTAACTTTTTTCACTTCAATTTGCACACTAATACGCTGTTTTAATGCTTCAACATGACTAATGATGCCAATGGTTTTTCCGCTTGCGTTGAGATTATCTAACGCGTCTAGTGCAATTTCTAAGGTATCATTGTCTAGCGTACCAAAACCTTCATCCAAAAATAATGAATCTATACTGGTTTTGACACTAACTAAGTCAGAGAGCGCTAAGGCGAGCGCTAAACTAACTAAGAAACTTTCACCACCTGATAAGGTTTTGGTATCACGCACCGTATCAGCTTGCCATGTATCAATAACTTCAAGCGCTAGCGTATCAAGCTCTTGTCTTTGTAATTGGTATCGCCCGTGTAATTTGCCTAGTTGTTGATTAGCCAAGTAAACTAAATGAGCTAGGGTTAAGCCTTGCGCAAAACGCCTAAACTTACCGCCATCTGATGAACCAATTAAACCATTTAAATGGGCTAAGTCGTCTACTTGTTTTTGTGTTTGAGTAATTTCATTTAATAGCTTTTGTTGTTGTATTTTTAATTTGGTATCTTGTTCTAAATGTTCAGTTTTTTGTCCTAATGATCGTTGTGTTTGCTTTAAGTTATCATTTATTACAAGCAACTCTTGCTCAAGTTCAATGAGATTAAAGTTTTTAACGCCTTGATTTATTAACTCTTCTTTTTGTTGATTTAAGGTTGCTAGCGTTTCGTTGTGCTGACTTATTAATATTTGAGATTGCTGCTTGTCTCGCTGTAAAGTTTCTTTTAGTTCAAGCAATTCTTTACGTTGTTGATCTGACATTAGTGCGGCTTTAAATGCGGCTTCATCTTCAAACATACTTTGTTGAATAGCTAAATTAAATACATCAATGGCTATGGTTTGTTCTGTTTCTAGAGTGGTATATTGTGCTTTACTTGCATTATACTGCCCTTCAATCCCTTGGTATTTTTTATTAAAGTTGTAATTTTTTGTTTGAAGTTCATCGAGTATGAGTTTTTCATGCGTACGTTGTTTGGTAATTTCAGCTCTTACTTGGCTTACTTGCTGCTCGGCAAATAGCGCTTTTCTCTCTTCAGCGTTTAGTTGGTAATTGTGTGTTACTTCATTTTTTTGGCTGGTGAGTTGGTCAAAATCAACTTGGGCTTGCTGATGCTGCGAACATAATATCGCAGTTTGTGTTTCACAACTTGTTAATTGTTCTTTTAGTTGATTAACTTTTGCTACATGTTGCTGATAAACGGTTAATTTTTTTGACTGTTCTGCAAGCCATTGCTCAGCTTGTTCGATGTTTGGAACCGTTAAATCTGCCGCGTTAATATCAACAGTTAATACTTGTAGGCTTTGCTCAATATTTTCTTGTTGTTGATCCATTTGTTGATTAGTTTCAGTTTTGCTTTTATCAATGACGGTGAGTTGTTCAGAGATTGCAGCAAGTGTACTTTTTCCTTCAAGTTGCTGTTTTTCAAAGCTATGCAACTCTTTTTGAAAGGCATTAAAGTTTTGGCTAAGTTGATTAAGATCGTTAACCAATTGGCTGATGTGTTTAAGCTCAGCTTCATTACTTTTAATGGTGTGTTCAATAAGCTGAAAGTCTTTTAGATCACATGATAATCCAATAATCGCTCTTTGTTGCTGCCATGCTGATATTAAGGTATTTTGCTCAGTAACTTTACTCTCAAGATCTTTTTTAGCAGCGGATAGATTTGCCTCAATTTTTGCTTCTTCAAGTTTGAGTTGTATGCCATTTTCTTTAATACGTTCGACTTCTTGTTTTAAATGCTCGAAACGTATTTGAGTTTCACTTTGTGAAATACTTTTATATTGCGCTATAGCGGGGTGATCAAACGAACCACATAATGGACAAGCCTCATCAGCTTGTAAATTATCGCGATATTCAGTTAACTCAACAATTTTTTTTTGTTGATTTATCATCGTTTCAACATCTTTAAATTGTTGGTTTAGCGTTTTATATTCACCCCTTAGTTGGGTTAGTTGTGTATCGTAATTTACTAACGTTTGTTTATATTGATGAGTATCAAGGGTTACTTGTTGAATACCCTGTGCAAGGGTATTGTAACGTTGTGCACATTGCATAATCTGCGCTTGAGAATTTTGATTATGCTGTAAAAAAGTTAACCTTTTATTTAATAATAATTCGCCTTGTTCAATCGGGTTCTCGCTATGGGTAACAAGCTCTTGGGTACTCAAATTTTGCTGTAAAAGAGCAAACTTGTTTTGAATAACTTGCTCAGACGATTTTATTGCCTCTTGGTATTTTTCGTCTGCTTGTTGATTAAGCAGGGTTTGTTGATTTATTTGTTGGTTAAGTTTTTGTTCATGTTCATTATTTTGTTGATTTTTTGTTTTTAACTGAGCAATAGTTTGGTTGATATGGCTAATTTGTTGAAACTGATTTTTCCATAATGGCAGTTTTTCAGGCAAGGTAACTAATGATGAATGTTCTTCAATAAAGCGAGCCGAACTATCAATTGCTTCGTTAAATGTTTTTGCTTGCTGCTCAGAATTTTTTATTGCACTGCTATGTTGTTTAATATTTTCAGTCGCGCTTGTAAGTTTTTTATCAAGCTCGACACTTTGTTTCTCAAGTTGGGTTAACTCACCATCTAGTGGAATGATTTTTTCTACTATAAGGGTTTCTAAAGCACTGCGCTCGGTTTCAGATTTTAGCTGAGACGCTTTTAATTCATCCAGTTGTTTTTGCGAATAGCCAACATCTTTTTTAGCGAAGGCAATTTGATTTTTTAATTGGCTTAATTGCTCTTTTTGTGCACTAAGTTGTTTATTTATATGTTCTTTTAATTCGTATTCTGTACGTAAACGTTCGGCTGGCTCAGATGCGCTAAGTTGATTTAATTGTTTTTGTGATTTTTTTTCTTTAGTTTCGCATTCGGTAAATAATTCGGTGGCTTTAGTAAGTTTTATGGTAGTTTCGTTAACATTGTTTGACCACGTTTTAGCTTGCTGCATTAAGCTGAACAGTTGTTGAAGTTCAGTTTCTTTTTTATTATTTTCTGTTATTTCGTTTTCAATATTTAGTATTTCAGCATCGGATAGCAACGTTACTCCCTTACTTTGCGCTTGTAATAACTTGAGTGACTCGTTAGCGTCTTTATGATGCTCAAACACTTTTTTAGAAACGATACCGTAAATTTCTGTACCGGTAAGCTCTTCAAGTAATTCAGCTCGATCTTTAGCCGGCGCGTTTAAAAATGCAGCAAACTCCCCTTGAGATAACATCATTGATTTAGTAAAACGAGGGAAGTCTAAGCCAGTAATATTAGCTATTTGTGATCTTACGGTTTGTAATTTTTCAGCTAATATTTCGCCATCAAGTGTGGCTAATTCAGCTTTTGGGGCTTGTAAATTACCGTTAATTTGGCCTTTGGCTTTGCGTTGGCTCCAGAATGCTCTATAACCTTTGCCTTTTACTTCAAACTCAACTTCAACAAGGCAAGCGGCAGTATGGCGTGTCATTAATTGGTTTTGTTTGTCAGATACAGTTAATCGCGGAGTTTGATGATAAAGCGCTAAGCAAATAGCATCTAAAATTGTAGTTTTACCTGCACCAGTAGCACCGGTAATAGCAAATAAGGCGTTGTCTTTAAACGGCGCCTGGGTGAAATCAATTTTCCACTCACCTTTTAGCGAGTTAATATTTTGAAAGCGTAAACTTAATATTTTCATTGTGCTTTCTCTTTATTTTTGACTATTTTGTTGCTTAATTCTTCTTTTGCTTGTTGTGCTGCTTTTTGAAATAACTGAGTGATACGGATTTTACGGGCTTGTTGTTCTTCAGTTTCCCAAGGCTCGTTAGCTAAGCGGCTTTCAAAAACCTCTTCTAAGGTGAGTTCATTTAAGGTTATTTTTTTTTGTTGATTGGGCATTAAGTCTCGAGCTTTTTTACTTCGTCTGATCAACAATATTTCAACGGGAAAATCCTCAATTAAAGTTTCTATACGTGCTGATAAATCGTGTAAATATTCGGCACTATTTATTTCAATATCCAACCATATTTTTACATCAGGTGCATCGGCTAATGAAAGGTAGGGTTTTATATCTTTATGCAAGGATTCTAAATTAGTTTTTAAGGTGACTAACGGCTGAAAACACGGCAGATCAATTTCGGTAATAATTCGCGTAAGTTTGTTGTTTGAATGAGAGTCTGATAATTCAGTTATTCGATCATCAAGCACTCGTTCGTTAGGGGCTCTTTTTTTAGGTAATAACTCAGTCATAAACTCAACCATTACAATACGTTTGGTTTGCTTAGCTTCATCAAAACTTAACGGGATAGGAGAGCCGGAATAACGAATATGTTCTGTTTTGGCAACTTTTTGTGCGCGGTGAATATGCCCTAAAGCGATGTAATCAGCATCAGGAAAAGCATTGGCAGGAAAGGCTTCTAACGTGCCAATATAAATATCTCGAACTGATTCTGAAGTGGTTACTCCAACGGTAGTTAAATGCCCAGTAGCTATAATCGGATATTGATTTTTAGCTAATTTTTCAGCTTGAGCAAACAAGATTTGATAATGATCACTAATGGCTTGTTGAAGCGATTGTTGCTTTTGTGAAGCAGATTGCCCTGCACTACTTTTAATAACATCGCGCGGTCTAATAAACGGAATTGCACATATAATGGCTGCTGGTTTGCCATTTTTATCATTGAGAATAAATACTTGCTCATTAATATCGACGCTAACCGTTGGAATAACACGTGTAGAAAGGCTTTTTAATAAAGTTTTAGACTCGCCTAACATAGCAACTGAATCGTGATTACCTGCTAAAATAATCAGCTGACAATTAATTTTATGCATTTGGCTAATAAAGTCGAAATACATTTCACGCGCATAACTTGGCGGTGTACCAGTATCAAAAATATCGCCAGCTACGATCACGGTATCAATATCATTTTTTTGAACTTGTTCAAGCAACCAATTTAAAAACTGTTGGTGTTCTTTAGCTCGACTTTTACCGTAAAAATGTTGCCCTAAATGCCAATCAGAGGTGTGCAGTATTTTCATATAAATATTGGAACTTGTTATAACTCTATTTGTTTGAAATGATTCTACCTGATTTAACAGCAAAAAACGGCTTTTATAGCCGTTTAATTAGTAAGATGACACGCGTTTTTAACTAACCTTACTCAGATTTTTCTCGATAATGAACCATTAAAGTACCTGATACATTTCCTACGCTAACTTCTGAAAAAGTTTTATAATCAACATCGTTAAAAAAGTCTTGGTATTTTTTAGTGGTTACATAAACCACAACACCTTCGCTGTCGTTATCTTCTTCTAATATAGTATTAATAGCGGCAACTAAATAATGACCAAAACCATGATGCTGATGTAAAGGATGAATGGCGATAAACGACAGCATATGAAATGTTTTTAATGGTACGGCTGCTAATATTTTCTCTTCTTTTTCAATAAGTTGTTTTGTACTGTAGTATCCAGCACCTAATAACATTTTTAAACGCCAATGCCATAGCCTGTCGGTTCCTATTCCTTCGGTAGGTTTATTTAAACAAGCAACACCTACCATGCTTTCACCTGAATATAACCCAACCATAGGTTGTTTTGCACTCCAAAACACGTTCAACTCTTCACGAATTGATGTTCTTAGTCTTTGCTCATAGTCTGGCTTGTCGCCATTAAAAATCTCTAAAAATACTGGGTCGTCATGATAAGCAAGATACAATAATGAGGCGGCTATTTTTAAATCTTCAGCGGATAAATATTCAGCCCTTACTTCTGTTTTAGGCTCTGAGCTAGGTTCTAATTTAACTTCTGGGTTAGACTCAAATTCAGACTTAACATCATTATTTTTAGGTACGCTATCACTCATCTTTTTTCCTTATTTCATCACTTTTCATCAACTCTTGCATTTTTATTAACCCATGATTTAAGTTATGGCTTAAGTTATGATTTAGATTGTGGTTTTACCTTACAGTATCAGCATAGTTTATAGTGAGCAAATATATACCTATACCCGTTACCATTCAAAATACAGGTTTCAGTGGGAACTAAAAAAAATTTAGGCACAGATTTCAAGTTCCAGACGAAATCTAAGTACAGACATCCATGTATGCAAGGCATTAAGTTTATGGCATGGTTATCCTCGGTAACTGCTCTTGCGTTACCCTAATATCCTACATCCTTGTAGGAACCTGACTACACTTAATAACGACGCATAAATTGTTTTTAGACCCATCGAAGAAGCGCTTGAGCGTTTATTCCTTTTATATATGACTTCATCGTTAATACATTTTATAAGGGAACGACCATTACAATAAAGTATTGCCTTGAATTGTTTACTATAAACATTGACGCTCACGCGCTCTGAAACGAGCATTTTGATTGGTAACGGGTATATAGCACTCAGCAACATTACAGCCAAAAAAAATCCGATAATAATATCGGATTTTATACGTTGAATAGTAAATAATAATTACCCGATACGGGTTATACCTTTCATGTAAGGTTGTAAAGCCTCTGGAATTAAAACGCTACCATCAGCTTGTTGATAATTTTCAAGTACTGCCACTAAAGTACGACCTACTGCTAAACCAGAACCATTTAAAGTATGTACAAGCTCTGGTTTTTTTGAATCAGGGCTACGGTATCTTGCTTGCATTCTACGTGCTTGAAAATCCCCCATATTTGAACATGATGAAATTTCACGGTAAGTATTTTGTGCTGGTAACCAAACTTCAATATCGAAAGTTTTAGTTGCACTAAAACCAATATCACCCGTACATAAAACAACAGTACGGTAAGGTAAGCCTAGCTTTTCAAGAATAGTTTCGGCGTGACCTGTTAGTTTTTCTAAGGCATCAAAAGAGTCTTCCGGCTTTACAATTTGCACCATTTCAACTTTATCAAATTGATGCTGGCGAATAAGTCCGCGAATATCTCTTCCGTATGAGCCGGCTTCACTTCTAAAACATGGTGTATGCGCGCACATTTTTATCGGTAAATCAGCTTCTTCAATAATTTCATCTCTTACTAAGTTAGTCAGCGGCACTTCTGCAGTAGGAATAAGTGAAAAAGTTTTACTGTTTAATTCGGTATGAAATAAGTCTTCACCAAATTTAGGTAGCTGCCCTGTACCGTAAAGTGATTCATGGTTAACTAAATAAGGCACGTACATTTCTTCGTAGCCGTGCTCTTCACTGTGCGTATCAAGCATAAACTGTGCTAATGCACGGTGTAATTTTGCTATATTGCCACGCATTACCGCAAAACGTGTTCCAGCGAGTTTAGCACCGCTTTCAAAGTCTAATCCTTTATCCATTGCGCCAGCAAGGTCAACATGGTCTTTAACTTCAAAATCAAATTCGCGCGGTGTGCCCCAACGTTTAATTTCAACGTTATCGTCTTCAGATTTACCGTGAGGTACTGACTCATGAATTAAGTTAGGCACAGCGGCAGTAATATCGCTAATTTGCTGTAAAATTACGTTTTGCTCTTCTTTTGCAGCTTCAAGCTCGTCGCCTAATTGGCTTACTTCGGCTAACAGCGGCTGAATATCTTCACCACGTGCTTTGGCTTGCCCAATTGATTTTGAACGTGTATTACGTTGATTTTGTAGGTCTTGCGTTTTAACTTGAATATCTTTACGGGTAGTTTCAAGGCTAGATAGTGTTGCTGTATCTAATTGGTAACCGCGTAAAGCTAATAATTCAGCTGTTTTTTCAATATCTGTTCTAAATAGTTTTGGATCTAGCATGAGAAATCACGTTTATGTTTATTTGTTAAAAATGGAAACAATGAACATTCCTAAGCCTGCAGCTAAAATACATAAGCCAACGTTGAGGAAAATATTCATTATCGCTTTTATATATTCGCCTTGTTGTAAAATTAACAAGGTGTCTAATGAGAATGTTGAAAAAGTAGTAAAAGCACCTAAAAACCCTATTCCAATCAAGGTTCTATACACGGTAACTTCAATAACACCTTGCTCGATTAACCCGTATAACACTCCCATTACAAGAGAACCCGAAATATTAACCGCCAGTGTCGCAAAAGGGAATCCTTTTCCGCCTAAATTCAAAATTAATTGATAAACAAAAAATCGTAAACTGGCACCACAGGCACCGCCCAAAGCGACAAAAATATAGAGGGTTAAGTTACTTATACCGCTGGTCATGGCTGTTCCTGTTAAGTGTATTTAAGTAATTAAGTTTTTCTCTTAACTGTTTTTCTAAACCACGATCGGTTGGCTCGTAAAGTTGTGTACTAGCAATTTTAGGTGGTAAGTAATTTTCTCCGGCGGCAAATCCATTAGGTTCGTTGTGCGCGTATCGATATTCTTCACCGTGACCTAAGTCTTTAGTTATTGAGCTGGTGGCATTTTTTAAGTGAAAAGGTACATCAAGATCCGCTGTTGATTTTGCTAAAGCTTTTGCTTTGCTAAATGCCATATATACCGCATTACTTTTTGGCGCTAGCGCTAAATAAACGGTTGCTTGGGCAATAGCCCGTTCTCCTTCACTTGGCCCAACACGATGAAAAGTATCCCAAGCATTGAGCGCTAATTGCATAGCACGGGGATCAGCATTACCAATATCTTCACTGGCTATAGCAAGTAAACGTCTTGCTACGTATAAAGCATCTCCACCGCCAGTTAATATGCGTGCATACCAGTATAGTGCAGCGTCTGCATCTGAGCCTCTTACCGATTTATGAAAAGCGCTAATTAGGTCGTAAAAAGCATCTCCACCTTTATCGTATAGCGCTATTTTATCGCCAGTGACTTTTATTACGGTTTCAATGGTAATATTTATTTGATTATTGCTTGTTTGGGTTACTTCTACACAATTTTCAAAAAGATTGAGTAGCCTTCTCGCATCACCACTTGCACTGGCAAACAGCTGTTTTTTAGCTCCGTTATCTAATTTAATATCTATCTTAGTTGAGCTAGCGTTAATTGCATTATCTTCTTCAAACTGTATGGCCTTAGTTAATACTACGGCTAAGTTTTCAATGGTAAGTTTTTTAAGGGTGTAAACTCTGGCTCTAGATAATATCGCTTGGTTTAATTCAAAAGCGGGGTTTTCGGTAGTTGCACCAATAAAAATAATGGTGCCATCTTCAATGTGTGGCAAAAAAGCGTCTTGCTGACTTTTATTAAAGCGGTGTACTTCATCTACAAATAAAACGGTTCTTTTATTATGATGAATAGCCCGTTGTTTAGCATTATCGATAGCTTGACGGATTTCTTTAATACCCGAAGTTACCGCAGAAACACGTTCTATTTCGGCATTTGAATGGCTTGCTATTATTTCAGCTAAGGTGGTTTTTCCGGTGCCGGGTGGCCCCCAAAAAATAAGCGAATGGCAACGCCCTTGTTCTATAGCATATCTTAATGGCATGCCCAAACCTAATATATGCTCTTGCCCTACATAATCAGCTAAAGTTTTCGGTCGAAGTTTTGCCGCAAGAGGTAAAAATTGTGGGTCTTCATCAAAGTCTAAATTTAGGCTTAATGTGTCATTAGCGTTGGTCATCTAAATAAACGCCTTCGGGTACAGTAAAGGTAAAAAGAGAAGCGGCTAAATCTGTCGATAAATCAACCTTGGTTAACTCTACTTTACTTAATTGACCAGTAACATCAAGAAAGGTAAAACCTGAGAGTTTACCTTCATCACTAAAATTAATTTTTAAGCTTTTAATACGGCTATTAGGTTCGTTGTTATATATAACAAAGTTATTGTTTGATAAACGACTAACAGAATATTGCTCCCATAAGAGCGGATCATCGCTGGTAATTAGTAATATAGGCGTATTTGCAATGGCGCCATCAAGTTTATAAGCCGTAACTTGTTCAATAAAAGGATCAAATAAAAAAATTGATTTTCCGTCTGACACAATAAGTGATTCATCTGGTGAGGTTGTTTCCCAATGTACTAAATTAGGGCGTTTAACCGCTAAGCTACCGCCACCACGCTGTAATACATTGCCGGTATTATCGATAACTTCTTGCGTAAATGTGGCACTAAACTGCTTAATTTGGCTGAGTTTATTAATCAGTTCTTTTTTGTAAGTCGCTGACGTATTAGGAGCGTTATCAAGCGGTTTTATAATGTTATTTTCAATGCTCTTTACATGTATTTTTTCAACATCGTTTACATTCACCTTTTCAAGGTTTTTTTCTATTTTGGTGTTTTTAGCTACAGCAGTCACATCTGTATTGGCTGCAAAAGTAGGTAGTAATACAAGACTACTGATAAAAAATGTTACTGCCGATAGTAATGTAGATGATTTTTTATTCATGACTAAAGTCCTTGATCGGAGGTGGAGCTAAAACTTCTCGTGCGCCATTATTACCAGCGGTTGATACAATGCTTTGCATTTCCATTTGTTCAACAATACGAGCCGCGCGATTATAGCCAATTCTAAATTTACGTTGCACGCTTGATATTGATACTCTACGCGATTCAGTAACAAAGTTGACAGCTTCATCAAATAATGTATCAAGCTCTTCTTCTTCACCACTTTCTGCTACTTCGCCCGGTAATAAAACTTCGTTTTCAGAGTCGCCTGAAATAATTTCGTCAATGTAATTAGGTGCACCACGGGATTTCCAATCTTTAACAACCGCGTGCACTTCGTGATCATCTACAAAGGCGCCATGTATTCGTGTAGGAACTCCTGAGCCCGGTGGCAAATAAAACATGTCGCCCCAACCTAACAATTGCTCTGCACCTTGCTGATCCAAAATAGTACGTGAATCAATTCTTGAAGATACTTGTAACGCCATGCGTGTAGGAATGTTAGCTTTTATAAGCCCCGTAATAACATCAACTGATGGACGTTGCGTTGCCAAAATTAAATGAATACCGGCAGCGCGGGCTTTTTGTGCTATTCGGGCAATTAATTCTTCAACTTTTTTGCCTACTATCATCATCATGTCGGCAAATTCGTCAACTATAACCACAATGCTTGGCAGTTTTTCTAGTTCAGGAGCTGTTTGATCTAAGCCACTGCTGGGTTGCCATGTAGGGTCAATAATCGGAGTGCCTTCTTTGATAGCTTTAAGCACTTTCTGGTTATAGCCTTTAAGATTACGTACGCCCAACATTGACATAACTTTGTAGCGGCGCTCCATTTCGCCAACACACCAACGTAATGCATTAGCAGCATCTTTCATGTCTATAACCACTTCAGAGAGTAAATGTGGAATACCTTCATAGACTGAAAGCTCAAGCATTTTAGGATCGATCATGATAAGTCGAACATCTTCAGGCGTCGATTTAAATAGTAAACTTAAAATCATGGTATTAACGGCTACTGATTTACCCGAACCCGTAGTACCGGCCACTAATAAATGCGGCATTTTACCTAAATCGACCACAATAGGGTCGCCGGCTATATCTTTACCAATAGCCATGGTCAGGTGTGATGACGAATCAATAAACTCTTGGCTTGAAATAATTTCTCTTAACCACACAATCTCACGGTGCTTGTTAGGTAGCTCTAACCCAATAACTGATTTACCCGGAATAACCTCTACAACTCGAACACTTTTAGCAGATAGTGAACGCGCTAAGTCTTTAGCTAAACCTGATATTTTACTGACTTTAACGCCGGGAGCTAAATCAAGCTCAAATCGGGTAATTACGGGCCCAGGAAAAACAGAAACTACTTCAGCTATTACACCAAATTCTTTTAATTTAATTTCAACTAAGCGGCTAACTTGATCAAGCTCTTCTTGGCTAACTGGGTTTTCAGCTTTGTCAGGACGATCAAGCAAGTCGAGCCCTGGCATACCTTGATATTTTTCTTTGAGGCTGTCGATGTTTGCATCTGCTGCCGGCTTTCTAACCGTAGGTACATGAATTTTTTCTACGTCTTCAAACGCTGCTGTTATTTCATCTTCGTTAACGTATTCTTGTACATTAATAGCTAATGGTTCACCCATAATGTCGTTTATATCAACAAAAGGTTCTAGCTCATCATCAAGCTGAAAAGGAATGTCGTTTTCACTTGGGTTAATATAATCTCTGCTATTATTGGTATGACTATTTGCATGGCTATTAGCGGAAATTGCTGAGAAAGCGTGTTCAATATCTTGTTGTTTTGTGTCGTTTGTTGATGTTGATTTTTTAGGCGCTATTTTAGCCGCTACATTCGTCAGTTTTTGTTTTATGGTCGTATTTTCTTGTTTTTTATTTGAGTTTTCGTCGACATTAACATCAATATTAGCCACAGAATGAGTTGATAGTGGTGGTTGAACATCGCTACTTATAGTTTCATTACTATTGGGGCTTTCATCATGAGAAGTACCAAAATGTTCTTTTAATAAATGAGGAATATTAACCAGATACTGCATCGCTTGAATGGTGTAAGCGCCCAAAGTGTCAATAAATGCCAACAATGAAAAGCCAGTTAATAAAACAAAGCCAGTTCCGCACAGCAATAAAAAAATTAACGTACTACCCACAAATGAGAAGTAAGGTAACAGCGTATTACTCAGTATATCGCCAATAATTCCGCCTGCTGAAAAATAAAAGATATCGTCAAAATTCATACTTGCGATTGAGGTTATACCGATATAAAGCAAAATAAAACCTAAAAACTTTAAACCTAAAGTTAAATAATCAAGTTGCATTAACTTATGATATTTTTGAAAAATTAACCAACCAGTAATAGCAATAACAAAAGGTAAACTATAAGCCACTAAGCCAAACAAGTTTAATAATAAATCAGACAAATAGGCACCAACAGCGCCACCCATATTGCGTATGGCAGTGTCGTAACCTGTTTGTGCCCAGCCTGGATCAGCTGAATCAAAGGAGAATAAGATAAGCATCATGTACATTGCAAAAACACATGAAACCAATAAACCGGCTTCAAGTAAGCGTTGTACACCATTTAATTTTGAAGATTCTTGAGACAATATATATACCACGGAAAAATGAAGAATTTAATTCCTTATAAAATAACAAATTATCGTAAGTAATAACATTTTTTTAGCGTTTAATTGGTAATACATTGTTAGTTTTTACTTCTTCCATCACAACGTAAGTGCGACTTCCACTTACGGAAGGTAACCTTAATAATGTTTCACCTAACAGCTCTCTATATGCTGACATATCTTTTACACGAGTTTTCAGTAAAAAATCAAAATCGCCCGAAACTAAATGGCATTCTTGAATAACTTCCAAGTTTTGTACCGCTTTTGAAAAGTCATCAAACACATCGGGACTAGTTTTAGTTAAGGTTATTTCAACAAATACTAGTAAAGCAGCATCTAAATATTCAGGGTTTAAGGTTGCTACATATCCGGTTATAAAGTTGTCAACCTCTAGGCGCTTTACTCTTTCCAAACAAGGAGTTGGACTTAACCCTACCTGCTTAGAAAGATCAATATTTGATAACCGACCATTTTTTTGTAGCTCATGTAGTATATTTTTATCTATACGATCTAACTTCCTCATAGCTCCCTCACGATATATTCATCTAAAAAAATACAAAAAATCAACATTAAATACTAATATTATCATAATAACAGCAGGTTAATTCAATTAAAGCGCACTATACTAGTGTTATATTTTACAAGCACTTTTATAAGCCCTTAACTAGAGATATTTATTATGATCATTGGTGTACCTAAAGAAATTAAAAATCACGAGTACCGTATTGGCTTGACCCCAGCAGGCGTGAAAGAACTAGTTGTTAATGGCCATGACGTTATAGTTGAAAATAACGGTGGGGCTGCTATTGGCTTTGAGAACGAGCAATATATTCTAGCAGGCGCTAAAATTATTGATACCGCAGCTCAAATTTTTGCTACTGCAGATATGATCATTAAAGTTAAAGAACCGCAACCTAACGAATGTAAAATGTTGCGTGCTGGGCAGGTATTATTTACTTACTTACATTTAGCACCAGATCCCAAACAAACTGAACTATTAGTCGCCTCTGGCGCCACTTGTATTGCTTATGAAACTGTAACATCGGCAACGGGTGGGCTTCCGCTATTAGCACCAATGTCTGAAGTGGCCGGTCGTATGTCTATTCAAGCTGGTGCTCACGCCTTGGAAAAAGCTCAAGGTGGTTTAGGCGCATTACTTGGTGGTGTTCCTGGTGTTGCACCGGCAAAAGTTCTTATTATTGGTGGTGGTGTTGTAGGAACACAGGCCGCTCGTATGGCAGTTGGTATGGGTGCTGATGTAACGATTCTTGATCGTTCTCTGCCACGTTTACGCCAACTTGATGTGGAGTTTGATGGTCGATTAAAAACGGTTTATTCAACTACTGATGCAATGGATCAACTCATTACCGAAGCCGACTTAGTGATTGGTGCGGTTTTAATCCCTGGTGCAGCTGCGCCTAAACTTGTTACCGCTGAACATATTAAAATGATGAAAAAAGGCGCGGTAATTGTTGATGTTGCAATAGATCAAGGCGGCTGTTTTGAAACATCAAAAGCGACCACTCATCAAGATCCAACTTATGTAGTTGATGAGGTTGTGCATTATTGCGTAGCTAATATGCCAGGCGGTGTTGCGCGTACATCAACATTAGCACTTACTAATGCAACTATGCCTTTTGCTTTAACATTAGCCAATAAAGGCGCTAAGCAAGCGATGATTGATGATGTTCACCTTCGAAATGGTTTAAACGTGTTGGGTGGAAAGATCACTTATCAGCCGGTGGCTGATGTTTTAGGGTATCATTATGTTTCACCCGAAGAAGCAATAGCCACTTTATAAGTTAATACTTAGTAAAAATATTACCTTTAATTTTAAGCGCTAATACTCGTTGCCAATCAATATGTTCTTTTAAAGCGCTTGATTGGTAACGGGCACAAGTGTTTAGTGCTTTACCTCTGTATTACCATCGCTTTTTTTAAATTTCTCCACGGCAATAAAGTGAAAAAATCTCAACATAAGTAAATATTTATGCTTGATAAACGTCGATTAAGCCCCATCAATATCAGAACATAATTAAATATAACCGTTACCAATCAAAATGCTCATTTCAGAGCATTTTGATTGGTAACGGGTATAGAATGTACTGAAAATATGTTTTTAAGCGTATTTATAACGAAACTTTTATCCTCAGTAATGGTTCCTATAAATAAGTTTACGTTAACAAAGCTAGTTAATTAGTTACTAGCGTGACGCTAAGATGTACAATAAAAAATTTTATTTAATATTAAAATAAACAACATTTACATTTCCCCTTATTATTGGAGTACGCCATGAGCGCAACCAGACATTGTCAGTTACTTATTCTTGGTTCAGGCCCTGCCGGCTATACAGCAGCAGTTTATGCAGCAAGAGCTAACTTAAACCCTGTGATGATCACAGGAATGCAACAAGGCGGACAATTAACTACAACAACTGAAGTTGAGAACTGGCCTGGCGACGCTGACGACCTAACGGGCCCAGTACTTATGGAGCGTATGCAAAAACACGCTGAAAAATTTGATACTGAAATTATATTTGACCATATCAACGAAGTAGATTTTAGTGAACGTCCTTTTAAACTCAAAGGAGATACTGCTTCTTATACGTGCGATGCTTTAATTATTTGTACTGGTGCTTCAGCACAATATTTAGGTTTACCTTCTGAGGAGGCGTTTATGGGTAAAGGCGTTTCAGCTTGTGCGACTTGCGATGGTTTTTTCTATCGTAACCAAAAAGTTGCTGTTGTTGGTGGTGGTAATACCGCGGTTGAAGAAGCTTTATACTTGGCTAATATAGCGTCTGAGGTGCATTTGGTGCATCGTCGTGATACTTTCCGCTCTGAAAAGATTCTGGCTGATCGTTTATACAAAAAGGTTGAAGAAGGTAAAATTATTTTACATTTAGATCGCACCCTAGATGAAGTTTTAGGCAATGAAATGGGTGTAACGGGTATTCGTTTAAAAGATACTAAATCTGATAATACGGAAGAACTTGAAGTAATGGGTACTTTCATTGCTATCGGACATAAACCTAATACAGATATTTTTAAAGAGCAACTCGCCATGAAAGATGGCTACCTAACTATTCAAAGTGGTACTACAGGTAACGCGACTCAAACGAGTGTTGAGGGTGTATTTGCCGCTGGGGATGTTGCAGACCATATATATCGTCAAGCTATTACTTCTGCAGGTGCGGGTTGTATGGCAGCATTAGATGCCGAGCGTTATTTAGATGCTAAAAACGCTTAATAATTAGCGACTCTAAATTACCAGCCTTAGGTCTATTAAATCATGAGCCAACCCCTTGAGTTATTAAATAATAAGAGTTTGGCTTTTCCACCTCTGACAACTGCTTTAAGCGAACCTAATGGCTTACTTGCATTTGGCGGTGATTTAACAGTGGCACGTATATGTAGTGCTTATAAGCATGGGGTTTTTCCTTGGTATTCACAAGGTGACCCTATTATGTGGTGGAGTCCAGATCCTAGAGCCATCATCACTACTTCTTCACTCAAAATAAACCGCACCTTAAAAAAAGTTTTAAAACAAAAAAACTTTCGTATTTCTCTTAACAAAGCATTTGACGAAGTAATTGAGCTTTGCGCTGACGCACCCTTTAGAAATGAAGATACGTGGATTGTTCCAGAAATGATTGATGCCTATAAACAGCTGCATTGCCAAGGTTATGCACACAGCATTGAGGTTTGGCAGAATGATCAATTGGTGGGTGGTTTATACGGCGTAGCAATTAATGGTTACTTTTCAGGTGAATCAATGTTTTATAAAGTAAGTAATGCCTCTAAAATTGCCCTTGTATCATTAGCTCAACATTTACAGAGTATTGATGTACATTTGATTGATTGCCAACTGCTTAATCCTTTTTTAGAAGATATGGGCTGTACGGAAGTACCTAGAGCGAAGTTTATTGAACAACAGCAGCAACACTTGTCTAAAATTATTCCACATAATTTTTGGCACCCTACTGAGTTAATACTTTAATATGCCTAACGATTATCAATTTGGCGTTACGCAAGCTTTTCAATGTAATTACTTACCTGATCAACAAGAGCGTCTACTTGTAGCGGTTGACGAACGTTTACATAACTCTGAGCAATATTCTTGGTTAATGGCGAATGGATTTAGACGAAGTAGTGATCAAATATATCGCCCACATTGCGAAAGTTGTAACTCTTGTAAATCTATTCGACTGATTAGCCAGCACTTTACACCTTCTAAAAGTCAAAAACGGTTACTCAATAAAAACAAAGCCTACCGGCTAACTGTTTCTCTTACGCCTAAAAAAATTTACTACCCGCTATATGAAAATTACATTAATACATTACACAGTGATGGTAGTATGTTTCCTGCAACTTTAGCTCAATATGAAACCTTTACTAAAAGCTCGGTATCTGAGCAAATGTTTATTGAAACATGGGATGAAGATACCCTTATTTCTGTAGCGGTTACCGACATACTCGTGGATGCATTATCAGCGGTGTATACTTTTTACCATCCTGATTATCGCGCTCATGGTTTGGGTGTTTTTTCGATATTGAATCAAATAAAATTAACCACTGAATACCAAAAACAATTTTTATATTTAGGTTATCAAATTGATAGCTGCCAAAAAATGAATTATAAAAATAAGTACTTCCCTTACCAAGAATTAATCAACAATAGATGGCTAACAACAAATAAATAGCACATTTACTTTACTTTAGCCGCTCAATTCGGCATCATCTGCGCAGCTTTTTATATACCTGCATCTTGAGTGGTAACGGGTATACATCATTAATTACACCGTTTATAAATAGATAAATCGCAATTAACGGTAGATCAACTTTAGAGGTTTTACGCCCAATGGCGAAAGAAGAAAATATTGAAATGCAAGGCACTGTTTTAGATACATTGCCAAATACGATGTTCCGAGTTGAACTAGAAAATGGTCATGTAGTTACTGCACACATTTCTGGTAAAATGCGAAAAAATTATATCCGTATATTAACGGGTGATAAAGTTACTGTTGAGTTAACTCCATACGATTTAACAAAAGGTCGTATTATCTTCCGCGCAAGATAATAACTTTATTAAAATCAACAAAAAGCCCAGCTGATAATCAACTGGGCTTTTTTATTTGCGTTACTTTTATTTTAAAATAAGCTATTTAAAAAACAGTTAATGCTCAACTAATTCTTTTTTAGATTCACACTGAATAACTAACTTATCTTTTTTAACTTCAACTTTAGCTACGCCACCTCGAGTTAGATCACCAAACAGCAACTCATTGGCTAAGTTTTTCTTCAAATGTTCTTGAATCAATCTTGCCATAGGTCTTGCACCCATATTTTTATCGTAGCCTTTTTCAGCTAACCAATTTTTGGCTTTACTTGAAAGCTCTAACGATACGCCCTTCTCATCTAATTGTGCTTGCAGTTCAACAATAAACTTATCAACCACTTGATGAATAATTTCTGTACTTAAATGGTTAAACCACACAATATTGTCGAGTCGGTTACGAAACTCAGGAGAAAATACTTTATTGATTTCTTCCATTGCGTTGATGCTAGTATCTTGCTGTTTAAAACCAATAGAATGCTTGGTTGTTTCTGTTACGCCTGCGTTGGTGGTTAGTACAATAATCACGTTTCTAAAGTCAGCTTTGCGACCATTGTTGTCTGTCAACGTACCGTGATCCATAACTTGCAAAAGAATATTAAATACGTCTGGATGCGCTTTTTCAATCTCGTCAAGCAAAACTACAGAATGAGGGTGCTTTAAAACAGCATCAGTTAATAAGCCGCCCTGCTCATAACCAACATACCCTGGGGGAGCGCCTATTAAGCGACTTACGGCGTGTTTCTCCATGTACTCAGACATATCGTAACGTAGTAGCTCAACACCTAATGTTTTAGCTAACTGCTGGGTAACTTCTGTTTTACCAACCCCTGTAGGACCTGCAAATAAAAACGACCCAATTGGCTTTTCTTCGTTACCTAAACCAGCACGTGATAAACGAATAACCGAAGATAATTCATCAATCGCATGATCTTGCCCAAACACCACTAATTTAAGGTTTCTATCTAAAGTTTTAAGGCTATCAGTTTCCGTTGAAGACACTGATTTTTCTGGAATACGAGCCATTTTAGCAACAATGGTTTCAATATCAGTATTGTTGATAATTTTTTTACGTTTAGATTGAGCGACAAGCTGTTGTTTGGCGCCCGCCTCATCAATAACATCAATTGCTTTGTCAGGTAAAAAGCGTTCATTAATATATTTAGCAGATAATTGAGCTGCTGCTTTTAAAGCTTTATTGGTATAACGAATACCGTGATGAGATTCGTACTTTTCTTTTAGGCCTTGTAATATTTTGGTGGTTTCGTCAACACTAGGTTCTGCCACATCAATTTTTTGAAAGCGTCTAGCAAGCGCACGATCTTTCTCAAAAATACTATTATATTCTTGGTACGTTGTTGAGCCAATACAACGAAGCTTACCTGATGATAATAAAGGTTTTAATAAATTAGAGGCGTCCATCATACCACCAGAAGCAGCACCCGCGCCTATAATGGTATGTATTTCATCAATAAATAAAATCGCGTTTTTGTCATTTTCTAATTCTTTAAGAACGGCTTTAAATCTTTTTTCAAAATCACCTCTATATTTGGTGCCTGCAAGAAGAGCACCCATATCTAACGAGTAAATGGTAGCGTCTACTAAAAACTCAGGTGCCTTGTCAGAAATAACTAAATTGGCAAGCCCTTCTGCTATCGCTGTTTTACCAACTCCAGCTTCACCGACATATAATGGATTATTTTTACGACGACGACTAAGTACTTGAAGCGTTCGTTCAAGTTCATCAGCTCTACCAATAAGGGGATCAATATTCCCTTTAAGGGCTTCTTCATTGAGATTTACGGCAAAATTGTCTATGGTGCGCGCTTCTTCCTCGGCTTTTGGTTCAATATCTTCACCAAGCTGAGAAGATTCGTTATTTTCAATTTTAGAAATACCATGAGAAATGAAATTAACAATATCTAAACGAGTAATATCTAATTTTTTGAGAAAATAAGCGGCTTGAGATTCTTGCTCACTAAATATAGCAACAAGAACATTGGCGCCATTAACTTCACTTTTACCCGAAGATTGCACATGAAAAACCGCTCGTTGCAATACTCTTTGAAAACCTAATGTCGGTTGGGTTTCTCTTTCTAATTCACCCTCAGGTATTACAGGTGTGGTTTCACCAATGAAAGCTAATAATTCTTGTCGTAATTTAGGGTTATCTGCGCCACAAGCGTTCAATGCTTCGATTGAAGCTGGGTTATCTAATAACGCGAGTAATAAATGCTCTACCGTCATGAACTCATGGCGGGAATCTTTAGCTTGACGAAAAGCTAAGTTTAATGAAATTTCTAAATCTTTATTTAGCATAGTTTACTCCACAGTCAAAACTTACGGGTTTACACTTTTTCCATTTTACATTGCAACGGGTGCTGGTTTTCAGTAGCGAAGTTATTCACTTGGCTTACTTTAGTTTCTGCAATTTCAGCAGTAAATGTGCCACAACTTGCTTTACCTTTGTAATGGATATCAAGCATTATGTCAGTGGCTCTTTCAGAATCCATATTAAAGAATATACGTAGTACTTCTACCACAAAATCCATCGGAGTATAATCATCATTTAGTAAAATAACGTTATACATCGGGGGTTTTGCATTGTCTATTTCAATCTTTTCTTCTAGTAGCTCTTGATTATCGGTGAGCTCTTTCCATTTACTCATAATTATATATTAGCCTGTAGATGAGAGTTTTGCTGTAATTTTAAATCAATTTAAATGTTAAAGGATGTTAACAAATAGTAAAGTTTTACTTGACTAATAATTAAAACTACTTAGGATTCATTAGCGATGTGTTTAATTACGTATCAATTTACTCAATACTTAATGTTCAAGTAATATACCAAGTTCATTTTAATTAAAGGATGTAGAATTATGGCACAGGGTACAGTTAAATGGTTCAATAATGCTAAAGGTTTCGGATTTATTCGTCCAGATGAAGGTGGTGAAGATATATTTGCTCACTACTCAACTATTCAAATGGAAGGCTATCGAACATTAAAAGCCGGACAAGATGTAAATTACGAAATTGACGCTGGACCAAAAGGTCATCATGCGGCGTGTATTACTCCATCAGAAATAGAAGCTAAAGACGAGTAATTTGTATAAGTTATTAAGGGGGATATGAATTTTGTTAACTTATTTTTATTCCCGCTAACTTATTTAACCCACCCTATTTACCCACCCTAGATATATTAAATAATAATAATTTATCTTCTATAAAGCCTTCTAGTTTTTAAAATCCGCCTTAGAAATAAAATCTCAAAATAGCCATTAAGCATTTAATGAGCTAAAAATACCAACCAAAAAAACAACTAAGTCTAATTTAAAACCTCAAGACCTAAAAAATCAAACTCAAAACCTAAAAGAGCACAATAAAAAAGGCTGAGATTTCTCTCAACCTTAATTTTTAGCATCGCTTAATCATGCTTAACTGTTTTGACTTAACTATTTTGACTTAGCTATACGCTAGCTATGCTTAAGCTATCATCACCCCTGCTTTAGTTATATTTTTACTAATAATGTTATCAACAATTTAAAGTGAGTAGCTAAATATCAATTGCGGAGCTAAAGCTAACTAAAGTAGTTAGGCTTGAGCAATTATATCATTCAATGTTTTACTTGGACGCATCGCTTTTGAAGCTAGAGCGATATCAGCCATGTAATAACCATTTATGTTTTGAGCTGAACCTTGTACACTATTTAATTCGTTAACAATAGTCGTTTCTTGCTCAGTTAATTTTTTGGCAATTGGCGTAAATTCAGCTTGTAACTCAGCATTTTCTGATTGCTCAGCAAGTGCTTGTGCCCAATATAAACCTAAGTAAAAATGAGAGCCACGGTTATCAATTTGGCCAATTTTACGTGCTGGAGATTTATTTTCAGCTAAAAATTTAGCGGTAGCTTTATCTAACGTATCAGCTAAAACTTGGGCTTTTGCATTATTTCTTGTATTAGATAGATGCTCTAAAGAAGCGGCTAAAGCTAAAAATTCACCTAATGAATCCCAACGTAAGTAATTTTCTTTTTCAAACTGCTGAACATGCTTAGGTGCTGAACCGCCTGCACCTGTTTCAAATAAACCACCACCGTTCATTAGTGGAACAATTGAAAGCATTTTAGCAGAAGTCCCCAATTCTAAAATTGGGAATAAATCAGTTAAGTAATCACGTAATACATTACCCGTAACTGAAATAGTATCTTCGCCAGCTTTTGCACGTGCTAATGTAAGTTTTGTTGCTTCCACCGGTGATAAAATTTTAATATCTAAACCCGTTGTATCGTGTTGTGGTAAATAGGCTTCCACTTTTTTGATCATTTCAGCATCGTGAGCACGGTTCGCATCTAACCAAAAAATAGCAGGAGTATTTGATAAACGTGAACGGTTAACCGCTAATTTAACCCAGTCTTGAATAGGTAAATCTTTTGCTTGGCACATACGGAAAATATCACCAGCTTCAACATTTTGCTCCATTAAAACCTTACCCGATGAGTCAATAACTTTAACAACACCAGCAGCTCCCATTTGGAAAGTTTTATCGTGCGAACCATATTCCTCAGCTTTTTGTGCCATTAAACCAACATTAGGTACTGTACCCATAGTTGTTACGTCAAATGCACCATTTTCAATACAGAATTTGATCGTTTCATCATAAAGTGTTGCATAACAACGATCAGGAATAACTGCTTTGGTGTCTTGCTCGTTACCAGCGGCATTCCACATTTTACCACCGCCGCGGATCATAGCTGGCATTGACGCATCAATAATTACGTCGCTTGGTACGTGTAAATTTGTAATACCTTTATCTGAATCTACCATTGCCATTGCTGGGGCATCAGTATAAACCGCATCTAAGTCGGCTTTTACCTCTGCTTGTTTTGCTTCGTCAAGCGTTTTAATTTTAGCGTAAACGTCACCGATACCATTGTTAACATCAACACCTAAATCAGCAAATAATTCAGCATGTTTTTCCAGTACAGTTTTGTAGAATACTGAAACGCATTGACCAAAAATGATAGGGTCTGAAACTTTCATCATGGTGGCTTTCATGTGTAATGAAAATAAAACACCTTTAGCTTTTGCATCTGCTATTTGCTCAGCTAAAAAGGCTTGTAATGCTTTTGCGCTCATTACAGAAGAATCAATAATTTCGCCAGCTAATAATGGAGTTGATGCTTTTAATACATTAACCGTACCGTCTTTACCTACAAACTCAATTTTTACGTCAGTTGCATCAGCTAACGTTACTGATTGCTCGCTACCGTAAAAGTCGCCACTGGTCATGTGCGACACATGAGATTTTGAATCTTTTGCCCAAGCTCCCATGCGGTGAGGATTATTTTTAGCGAATTGCTTAACCGAGCTTGGCGCACGACGATCAGAGTTACCTTCACGTAAAACCGGATTTACCGCAGAACCTAATACTTTGGCATAACATGCTTTAATAGCTTTATGTTCGTCTGTTTTTGCATTTTCAGGATATTCAGGTAAAGCAAAACCTTTAGCTTGTAGCTCTTTAATTGCCGCTTGAAGTTGTGGAATTGAGGCTGAAACATTCGGTAATTTTATAATGTTGGCTTCAGGAGTTTTGGCTAAATCGCCTAACTCAGCTAGCGCGTCAGCAACTTTTTGGTCGGCTGGTAAATACTCAGATAAATTTGCAAGTATACGACCGGCTAATGAAATATCACGAGTTTCGATATCGATGCCTGAAGATTTAGTAAATGCTTGAATAATAGGTAATAAAGACTGTGTAGCCAAAGCTGGTGCTTCGTCAGTAATAGTATAGATGATCTTAGAATTTGTCATTGAATGTCCTACTCGCCGTTTATAGTCGGGCATAAATAAAAATAAGTAAATATTTTGCTGTAATTTTTATTTAGCCTATTTAAAGGTATTGCCGTGCATTTTATCGGATTTAAAAATACATTAATATACCTACCGATATGATAAGTTATATATTCGAGATTAATAGCATGAATGATCCTGAAAAAAGCATGAATAATAAACATAATACCCATAAAAACACGTTAAATAAGCCTTCCTGTGCCCTGCCTAAAAACAAAAAATTGACTCATGCTAAAGCCTATTCTTCAAAGGGGTTAAATAAAAAAAGTGATAATACTGCTCCTACGGTTATAGTATTATTTAATAAACCTTTTGATGTATTAAGCCAATTTACTGATGATCAAAAACGCAAAACATTGGCTGACTATATCAATGTTAAAGAAGTTTATGCAGCAGGTAGATTAGACCGTGATAGTGAAGGTTTATTGCTGTTAACCAACGATGGCAAGCTTCAACACAAATTAGCCAACCCAAAACAAAAAACCGAAAAAACTTATTGGGTGCAAGTTGAAGGCACACCATCTGCAAAGCACCTAAAAAAACTACAAGAGGGTGTGGAATTAAAAGATGGGGTAACCTTACCGGCTAAAGTTTCTATTATGGCTGAACCGCTTATTTGGCCAAGAACACCTCCGATTAGAGAGCGGAAAAACATCCCCACTACTTGGTTAAGTATCTCAATAAAAGAAGGGAGGAACCGCCAGGTACGACGTATGACAGCTAATATCGGTTTTCCTACTTTAAGATTAATTAGAGCATCTATAGGTCAATATTCCATTGAAAACATCAATAATGGTGAATACAAAGTTATTACTTAACCTATCTAAAATCTCTAACGTATAAATAATTATATAAAAAAACTTAAAAACAAGGTCACTTATGAATTCTGATAATAATAACGGTTATGTTGATAATGAGCACGGTAGTGATCAGTTCAAACCCAATACCACAGTTGCCGCGGTAATTGCCTGCAACAACAAATACTTATTAGTAGAAGAATTAGAAAATGGCAATGTCGTTTACAATCAACCTGCTGGGCATTTAGAGGCAGGTGAAAATTTAATTGTTGCAGCGCAAAGAGAAATATTAGAAGAAACCGGTTTACCCCTCGAGCCTCAATATTTAAATGGTATATATTATTATCATCGACCTGAATTTAAGCTTTATTTTATGCGTTTTTGCTTTGTTATTGAATTAGATAACTTAGTGCAAGGAATTCCGCAAGACGATGACATAATAGCCACTCATTGGTTTACTTTAAATGAAGTTAAAGCACTATCAGCACAGCTGAGAAGCCCGATGGTGCTAGAATGTATTGAAGATTATTTAGCCCAGAAAAAACATGGAAAAAAAATACCTTTATCGTTGTTAAAAAGTAATATTTAGCCTGTTTACTAAATTACACACATGCTATAATTGCGCGCCTTATTTTTACGATTTAAATTTCCATGACGACACTCGCATCAAGCAATAAATCATCAGATAGTGCTTCATCAAAAAATGTTTCTTTAAATAAACGTGATGAACCAACTCAAGCACCCGCAGACAAAAAACCAGAAAATACTAAAGTGGTTGTTGGTATGTCTGGTGGTGTAGATTCTTCGGTTTCAGCCTATTTACTGCTGCAAGAAGGTTATCAGGTTGAAGGTTTATTCATGAAAAATTGGGAAGAAGACGATACAGAAGAATATTGTGCCGCCGCCCAAGATTTAGAAGATGCTAAAGCTGTGTGTGAAAAGTTAGGCATAAAATTACATACCATAAATTTTGCCACAGAATATTGGGACAATGTTTTTGAATACTTTTTGGCTGAATACAAAGCAGGTAGAACACCAAATCCTGATATTATGTGTAATAAAGAAATTAAATTTAAAGCCTTTTTAGAATTTGCTTGCGAAGATTTAAATGCCGATTACATTGCTACTGGTCACTACGTACAACGTAAATTTAAACAAGGTAAGTGGTCAATGTTACGTGGTTTAGACACTAACAAAGATCAAAGTTATTTTTTATATACCCTAAGCCACGAACAAGTGGGCCGTACTTTATTCCCCGTAGGTAATATTGAAAAACCAAAGGTACGAGAAATAGCTGAACACGCTGATTTAATTACTCATAATAAAAAAGACAGTACCGGTATTTGTTTTATTGGTGAGCGCAAATTTAAAGACTTTCTCGCTCAATATCTCCCTGCTCAACCGGGTAATATTGAATCAGCTGAAGGTGACGTTATTGGTAAACACGATGGTTTGATGTATCACACATTAGGGCAAAGAAAAGGTTTACGTATTGGTGGTTTAGCCAACTCAGGTGAAGAGCCGTGGTATGTTGTTGAAAAAGATTTAATACGCAATGTACTTATTGTGGGTCAGGGGCATAATCATCCACGATTATTTTCAAAAGGTTTAATTGGTAATCAATTACACTTAGTGAATAGGAACGAACTTGTTAACCCAATAAAATGTACAGTAAAAACACGCTATCGCCAAGATGATGTAGCTTGTAACCTATCGCCAATGGCAAATGGTGAATATTTGGTAATGTTCGACGAGCAACAAAGCTCTGTAACACCTGGACAATCAGTTGTATTTTATCAAAACGACATATGCTTAGGTGGCGGAATTATCAATACACTTATCCGTTAATCATCTGTTGTTAAAAATATATTATTTAAATTCAAGGTGTAAACAGCCTAACTAAACATAATAAACACTTAATATAATGAATGTAATGAAAGAACAAACCCTCACATTAGCCGCCATTTGCCAAGTAGCTTACTGGGTGCAAAAATTGTCGAGAACGGGTCAAATCGAAGAAAATGAATTGATCATTTTACTCAATAGTATTATGAACACTTCACCAACAAGCACCTTAGACGTTTACGGCAACGACTTAGCCAACCTTAAAATAGGGCTTAGTACGTTAACTCAACATTTAGGTAATCAATCAAAAAATAAAGATCCTGAACTTACGCGCTACGTTGTAAGCTTATTGGGCTTAGAGCGTCGGTTAAGTAAACGTAATAAGCAAATGTCGTTACTCGGTGAAAGAATTGAGCAATGTGAACGACAACTTGCCCATTATGAAATAAACAGTGAAACTCTTATTGCCAGCATTGCCAGTATTTATAGCGATATTATTAGCCCTTTAGGCTCTCCTATTCAGGTGGCAGGCGAACCTACTATTTTGAAACAACCGGTTAATCAACATAAAATTAGATCGTTATTATTAGCTGGAATACGCTCCGCGGTACTGTGGAGACAAGTAGGCGGTAAAAGAAGAAATATATTATTTGCTCGTTCTAAAATAGTGGAATGTGCAGAATCATTACTAAAACAAATAGCTTAGGTTATTGGTTTTAAAACATATTATTTAATTTAATTTGGAAAATATCATGGAACTTTCAGCATTAAGTGCAATATCACCGGTTGACGGACGTTATGGCAGTAAAACTAAAGCCTTACGCCCTATATTCAGCGAGTTTGGTTTAATAAAATACCGTGTAACAGTTGAAGTACGCTGGTTGCAAAAATTAGCAGAAACCTCTGAAATAGTTGAAGTTCCAGCTTTTAGTAACGATGCTAATAATGTACTTAACGCGATTGTAGACAACTTTTCTGAACAAGACGCTTTAAGTATTAAAAAAATTGAAGCGACTACAAATCACGATGTAAAAGCCGTTGAATATTTTTTAAAAGATAAAATTGCCAACAATGCTGAATTAAATGCGGTAACCGAATTTATTCATTTTGCTTGTACCTCAGAAGATATTAACAACCTATCTCACGGTTTAATGTTAAATGAATGTCGCACTAACGTATTGTTACCTGTTATTGACGAAATTCTTACTGAAATAAAAGCATTAGCCTTTGAATATCAATCAATGCCAATGATGTGTCGTACCCACGGACAACCCGCTTCACCAAGTACTATGGGTAAAGAAATGGCAAATGTATACGTTCGTTTAAAGCGTCAACGTGACCAAATAGCTGCGGTAGAAATTTTAGGTAAAATTAATGGCGCTGTAGGTAATTATAATGCCCACATATCGGCTTACCCAGAAGTTAACTGGCACAGCTTTTCAAACGAATTTGTAAGTTCATTAGGTTTAACATGGAATGCATTTACCACCCAAATTGAACCGCATGATTACATTGCTGAACTTTTTGATGCCGTTGCCCGTTTTAACACTATTTTAATTGATTTTGATCGTGACGTTTGGGGTTACATTGCCCTTGGTCACTTTAAGCAAAAAACAATTGCAGGAGAAATTGGTTCATCTACCATGCCTCATAAAGTTAACCCAATCGATTTTGAAAACTCAGAAGGTAACTTAGGTATTGCAAATGCTATATTAGGGCATTTAGCTCAAAAACTACCTATTTCTCGCTGGCAACGCGACTTAACTGATTCAACAGTATTACGTAACTTAGGTGTTGGTTTTGGACATGCGCTTATTGCCTACGGTGCTACTTTAAAAGGTATCAGCAAGCTACAAGTAAACGAGCAAGCTTTACTAGATGAGTTAGATAAAAATTGGGAAGTATTAGCAGAGCCTATTCAAACAGTTATGCGTCGTTACGGAATTGAAAAGCCATATGAAAAACTTAAAGAATTAACACGTGGTAAACGTGTAAATGCTGACTCTATGCGCGAATTTATTTCAACACTTGATATGCCGCAATCAGCTAAAGATCAACTTGCTGAAATGACGCCAGCTTCATACATTGGTCGAGCAATTAACTTTGTTTCTGAATTAGATTAATTTCAACTCAAATTTTAGTTAACTCATTAACGAGTTAACTAAAATGCAATTATTGATCTAATTAAAAATGTAACTCTATCATCAATTAACTTGGTCATTGAATTTACGTATATATACCCGTTAAATGATCAAGTGCCTATTCAAATTAACCTCAACTCAAATCATTAAAGCAGTTATCTTAAACGCTCGGGCTCGATAATAGTGTCTGAAAGCGTGTCTGATTGAGTTATAGTCCAAGCATTTAAAATTGCCTTAACTAGAGTTGCTAGTGGGATAGCAAAAAATACCCCCCAAAATCCCCACAAACCACCAAAAAATATAACAGCAATAATAATAGTTACAGGGTGTAAATTTACCGCTTCTGAAAATAATAACGGCACAATAAGGTTACCATCTACTATCTGGATAATAGCGTATGCCAGCATAACGTAGCCAAAATCAGCAGAAAAACCAAATTGAAACAACGCCACTAATACAACCGGTAAAGTTACTATCGTCGCGCCTACAAATGGTACTAATACCGACAAACCTACAAGCACGCCAAGTAATACCGCGTAATTTAACCCAAGCAACATAAAAGCTACAGTAGAGGCTATGCCAATAATAAGAATTTCAATAACCTTACCTCGAATATAATTCATTATTTGTTGGTTCATTTCGTTACCGACTTGAGTCGCCATTCTGCGATCTTGGGGTAAAAATTTGAATACACTTTTTAATAAAGGCTTTTTATCTTTTAAGAAGAAAAACACCATAAGGGGAACTAAAATTAAGTAAATCATTAACGCAACAATATCTGAAATAGAGTTTAATGAGGCTTGTAAAATTATTTTACCCCACTCAATAAGTTTTTCATTCGCCATTTTTATGATGGTTTCAATTTGATCAACAGTAAAAATGTCAGGATACTGTTCAGGTAAAGTTAATAAATATACTCGCCCTTCGGATGCCATATAAGGCACTTCGTGTATTAATTTACTACCTTGTTGCCAGATTATTGGTACAAGTCCTAATATAGTTACTAACGTCAAACCTACAAAAGCAGATACCACAATAGTGACAGAGCCGGTACGAGACCCGCCAACTTTTTGCATGCTGTTAACCGGTAAATCAAGTAAAAAAGCAATAACAATAGCAACAAAAACAGGCATTAATAATTGACTGAAAAAATAGAGGATTAAAAATATACTTACCAACAGTACAAGCAAAGTTACTGCGCTAGGATCAGAGAAATGGCGTTTATACCAATTAGTAAAAAGCTGAAACATATGTAAAATTTACCTATTATTGATCAGTAACTCGACAATACCATTATCAAGTATTGTGCTAGAGAATGGATAATGTGCGTTAGTTAAATATTTAGGAATATCATTTTTTGAACCTTTATCAGCAATACGAATCAGACATTTATCATTCGCTTGCATATTTTTTAAAATAACACGCATTTTTACTAAAGGGAGCGGACACTTTTCGTTTATAGCATCGTATTCGTGTAACATAACTATTGGTTTAAACCTTTAAACTTTTGTTTAGATACTTACTCATACCAAAGGTATTGAAAATATATCCCCGTAAATTTAATCTACAAGCGCGAAATTAACATATACCAAACATTGCGGATATAATTTTTAACAATAACTTTTTTTAATTGGCTTTTTTAGTACATACTAACGAATTGCTAGTCTAAAGAATGCGATAATGAAATGTAACAAAAAGTCACCTGACAAAATTATCTGACAAAGTTACTCTTTAAAATAACTATGCATTACTTAAATATTTTCGTTTATTAACGCAACCAAATACCTAACAGTAAATTTAGGTAATTTTATCATGCTTAAGCACCTAGCTAATATAAAATTAACGTTATTAGTGTATTACAATTATTGCCAACAATTATTAGAGGTTATTAATTTTAAGGGTTTACTTTTTTAAAAATGCTAAATCAAAAATTAATCATTAATATGTTAAAAACAAAAAAATTACTTTTATCAACGGGTATATCACTAGCGCTTATTTGCTGCTCAACTCTTGCTAAAAACAATAAAAATCAATTACCAGAAATTGGCGCTGCCGGTTTCAGTGTTTTATCAATTGATAAAGAGCAATTTATTGGCGATGCCATGATGAAACAGGTACGTGCATCTCAACCTCTATTACACGATCCAGTGTTAAACGAATACATTAATAGTTTAGGTAATTTGTTAGTTAAAAATGCTAATGATGTAAATTATGCTTTTGATTTTTTTATTGTTAATTCAAAAGAATTAAATGCCTTTGCTTTTTTTGGTGGACATATTGGTATTCACAGTGGCTTAATTACCACCGCAGACAATGAAAGTGAGTTAGCTTCCGTAATTGCCCATGAAATTTCTCATGTTACTCAACGGCATTTAGCCCGAAGACTTGAAGCGCAGTCAAGAAGCCAACCTTTATCTATTGCCGGTATTGCCAGCGGTATATTATTAGCCCTAATTAACCCAAATTTAGGCATGGCTGCATTAACTACCTCGATGGCAGCTAGCCAACAATCTGGTATTAACTATACTAGAGGAAATGAAAAAGAAGCAGACCGTGTAGGTATTTCACTATTAGCCAACAGTGGATTTGATCCTAATGGCGCGCCTAATTTTTTTGGTAAAATGGCAGAGAAATTTCGATATATCAGTAAACCACCAGCCATGTTATTGACTCACCCTATGCCTGATTCACGTATATCTGATGCACGAATACGAGCACAAAATTACCCAGTTGTTCATCTAAAACCTAGCCTTCAATTTGAATTAACTAAAGCTAGGATTTTAGCTCGTTATGAACGCAACCCAAAAACGAATATTGAAATGTTTGAGGGGTTATTAAAGTTTGAACGTTACGAGTTAAAAGAAGCAGTTTTGTATGGCTTAGCGCTTTCTTATTTGGCCAACAATACCTACGACAAAGCCAGAGACATTTTAGAAAAACTCATTAAAAATGATCCTAATAATTTATTTTATGCGGATGCGATATCAGATGTGTATATTGCGACTAAAGAATTTGATAAAGCAGAAAAACTCCTCAAACGATTAAGTTTATTAATGCCTAACAACCAAATTGTTGCGCTTAATTATGCCAACGTGTTGCAAGAAGCCAATCAGTTAGATCAGGCAAGCTCGTTACTACAAGATTTTTTAATTACTCAGCCAAATCATTTCATTGGCAACGATTTATTAACTACTATTTATAGAAAACAAGACAAAATAGGATTAATGCATGCATCAAAAGCTGAAGTATTTGCCTTATTAGGTATTTATCCTAAAGCAATAGATGAATTGCAAACTGCAATTAAGTTTTCTAGTGATTCCCCCTTGTTTATTAAAAGACTTAAAGCGAGAATACTCCAATTTAGGGCGCAAGAAGAAAAGCTACAACGTTTATAATGATATATTAGATGAGGTATCTATACCCGTTACCAATCAAAATACTCGTTTCAGAGCGCGTGAGCGATATCAATTCAAGGCAATACTTTGTTGTAATGGTCGTTCCCTTATAAAATGTATTAACGATGAAGTGATATCTTAAAGGTATTAGCGCTCAAGCGCTTCTTCGATGGATCTAAAAACAATTTATGCGTCGTTATTAAATTTAGTCAGGTTCCTACAAGGATGTAGGATATTAGGGTAACGCAGGAGCAGTTACCGAGGATAACCATGCCATAAACTTAATGCCTTGCCTAAATTGTTTTTAGTTCCCACTGAAACCTGCATTTTGAATGGTAACGGGTATATAAATAGACTTAAATGGCAAATAAGCACTTGGATAACATCGCTGGAGCGTTTTTGGATAAGCAACTTAATTGATAACGCGTATGATTTTAATGATTTTAATGATTTTAATGATTTTAATGATTTCTTGGATTCAAATATTAAGTGCATAACTTGAATAGGTAGAAAAATCGGTCAGCTGAATATATGCTGATCGCTTTTTCTCCGGCAAGAGATGCAACAATGAAAACATATAAACAACTGACCTATGAACAACGATGCCAGATTTATGCTCTAAATAAAACAGGTATGAGTCAAAATAAAATAGCCAATCAATTGGGTATTGCCCAATCAACCATTAGCAGAGAGTTTTCCCGTA
>Ga0209185_1000164_pt1 | contig 102494 bp, 71 predicted proteins | sample SidtaG_2_FD_187425 | JGI IMG/M metagenome (GOLD analysis project Ga0209185, IMG submission 187425) | Marine algal microbial communities from Sidmouth, United Kingdom - Sidmouth_Asex2 metaG (SPAdes) (version 2) | ecosystem: Host-associated > Algae > Red algae > Unclassified | place: Sidmouth... | reverse complement strand
CATTGAAGAAAGAAGATAAATAAGGTAAGATTACAGTTGTAGTCATAGTATTTATATGCTTATAAATAAAGTAATACATTTAAATATCAAAAATTATCCTTGATTTTGTTGGTTTTTCACATAGAAGAAACCACTTTGCAAGCCGCCTTACTATCTTTGACATGTCCCTTATTGACGAGATCCAGATAAGTACCGAAATAAGATTGCTCAATAAATTCAGTATCATATCTATTATGCGCTTGGCCAAAGAGTTCTAAAGCCTTAAAAAATCTTCATTTATAATAGATGCTATACCCAAATTAAAATAATGCAAGCCTATAAGATTTTGTAGGTTTATTTCCTTATCTGCTAACACGTAAGCTTCCCATAGCTCATCATCATTAATACTTTTTGACTCTTCCTCAGAAATTATTTTATTCTTGTAAAGCTCCTCCCTTACCTTTTTCAAATCCTTATCTTTTAGTTGATATAGACCTTCAGCTGGCAATGTTGATTCCACGATTACTTTTAGATCTTGAGGATAAGCGACTACATAAACGTGGCTTGGCTTTTCTCTAATTTGGTAAGAAATCTCCAAATAATCAAAGACTAATGAATATAGAGCTGATGCAGTAAGGCAATTATATATTCCTGCAGAAAATATTTTATCAAAAGAAGGATTGTCTTTGTATTGTATAAAATACTTCTTGTGGATTTCCTTAAAAATTATCTTAAGGCTTTTCTTCTTAGATTTTGATTCTATTTTTTCACCTAATTGGTCAAGAAATAATATAAGTTCATTAAGATGTTGTGTCGAAAAATCAATATTATTATCGTCATCTACTGACTTGTATAATGTTAAGAATTCATCTTTTTTTAATGGATTATCAAGACTTGATTGGCCATGAGAACATACACTGAAAACAAGAAAGAATAATATGATAATCAATTTACTGAAAATCCACCTCATTAGACTTTGTTAATACATTCGATTTTAAAATATCCACTGCAGAACCTTATACTAGTAAATCTATTAATAATTACTCAGCTAATATATATGTCAAATAATTATCTTTCATAATGTCCTTGATTAGTCGAAAGTTACCGAACAACTATATTTAACTAAGTCAGTGCATGAATCAAAGAAGTCATTATTTATAAACGGTATTCTGCTAAGTCTAGTTTTTGCTCACCATATATCGCCCTGACTTAAGTACAATCCACTTCGAGCTCTATACAATGTAGCATCACTATCATAAAACTGACAAATTAGAACAGGTAAAAATTACTCTTAGACTAATATATCCGCTATACTGCATCAATGAAAGTATCATTTAAAAACAAAAAAGAGAAGTCCTTGCCGCCAACTTAGAATTACCTAATGGTGAGGTAAAAGCATATGCGATCTTTGCACATTGTTTTACCTGCAGTAAGAATCTGAATGCGGTTAGGAATATTGCACGATCACTAACCGCAGAAGGCATTGCATTGCTGAGGTTTGATTTTACCGGATTAGGGAATAGTGATGGCGATTTTGAGAACACTAACTTCAGTAGTAATGTGGAGGACATTTATCGAGCTGCAGAATATTTAGAATCCGAATATGAAGCGCCACAACTTTTGATCGGTCATTCGCTAGGAGGTGCAGCGATACTGTTTGCAGCATCACAAATCCATAGTGTCAAAGCTGTCGTCACCATAGGTGCTCCTTTTGGACCTGGTCATATCAGTCATATGTTTACAGGAAGTATGGCAGAGGTTAAGACTTTGGTGATATTCTGATTCATCAGAAAATATATGATACTAAAAACGAAAATGATATTCAAAATGAATTTTGATAGAACTTCGACGTAGGCAAAGCCAACGCCGAGCAATTAATATAGAACCCGTCTGCAATAAGTATAATTCAAAAACATCGTTAAGCGTAGGCTTTGCCTACGCTTTGGTGATTTTCTGATTCATCAGAAAAATATATGATACTGAAAACAAAAATTATACTCAAAATAAATTTTGATATCACTTCGACGTAGGCACAGCCTACGCCGAGCAAACAACATAAAATCTATCTACAAAAGGTGTAATTTAAAATCTTCATAAAGCGTAGGCTTTGCCTACGCTTTGGTGATATTCTGATTCATCAGAATACATATGATACTAAAATGAAAATGATATTCAAAATGAATTTTAATGTCACTTCGATGTAAGCACAGCTTACGCCCGAATTTTAAAAATTAAAACAAGTCCAATAAATCAATCTCTAATAATCCGCCTTTGTCCACATAGTTCCTTTGACTGCTGTACAACCAATCATCTGCGTGATCTACCAATCCAGCTCTTACAGGATTTTCATGTATATAGGCCAGTTTCTGCATTGTAAAATTATGGCTTTCCAGTTCTATAGCATGATTCTCTTGTGTCCAAAACTGATATTGACTATTACGCTTGTGACGCATTGCCGCAAATTCAAATCGCTTTAGCATCCAGTCTCTTCGGCTTTCTGTTTTTCTATCGATTGATCTTAATATATGGCTGGCCGTATGTCGCTTAAAATCTCTAATTAGATCAGACAGGTTTCCACTTTCAGCACTCATAATGACATGTACATGATTTGACATAATTACATATGCCCACAGTCTCATCCCTTTATTGTTTCTACAATATCTGAAACTCTCAATAACAATATCTCGATACAATTGTCTAGTAAAAATGTCCACCCAATCAATAATTTGGAAGGTGAGATAATAAAGTCCGTCTTGTCTATATATTTGATATCCAGTGGGCATTTTTTAAATTTTAATTGTACAATTTACTCAAAATAAATTTTGATATCATTTCGACGTAGGCACAGCCTACGCCGAGCAAAAAATATAACTTAGAAACATCGTTAAGCGTAGGCTTTGCCTACGCTTTGGTGATATTCTGATTCATCAGAAAAATATACGATACTGAAAACAAAATTGACATTCAAAATAAATTTTAATGTCACTTCGACGTAGGCAAAGCCTACGCCGAGCACTGGTATTAAGCTTAAAGTCGAAGGCGATTATTGACACTGCCCTATGTGTAAAGCAAAGTTTAAAAGATAATAGCTGAATGAGGAAAAAAAATGACATTCTGAGCAATCAAACTTGATACAGAACAGTTATATAATCAGAATATAAAAAGGATGAAATTAAATGTTGATTTTATAAATTCTGAAAGAGATGCTGAACTGGAGAAGTCTATCATCTCTCGTATCAAAGACAGCTTTAACCAAAGCTTTATATCATCTGTAAAGGTACTTATACGTAAATCTGCAGATTCTACGAGGGCTTGGATATCCGAGATAGATCTTATCTCTTCTGCTGGCTCTATATTACACACCTACTCTCGCTCTGACGATCATATCATTGCCTTTGACCAAGCGGTCAGCAATATGGAAAAGCAAGTTGTGAAACTTAAGAATGAGAAACTCAGTAAGCGGGCATAGTTCTAAAAATAATACAGAAAAATCTACAATCTATAAAAGTCAATAACTCTCAGAACTTATTCTTCCACATCATACTTTCGACGGGCCTGATGCCACGTTCGTTATACTTAGCGTTCTTCTTTTTATTATAATAATTTTCTATCTCTCCATCTACCTTGAAGTAGATGAGCTGACCTACAGGCATACCTGCATAGATGCGTACTGGATGTACACAGCTAATCTCAAGTGTCCATGTATTACAGAACCCTACATCCCCCTTCCCAGCAGTCGCATGTATATCTATACCTAACCTTCCGACACTGGACTTACCTTCTAAGAATGGCACCGTTGTATGCGTTTCCGTATATTCTTCTGTCACACCGAGATATAGCGTACCCGGTTGTATAACGAAGCCTTCTTCAGGAATAATTATTTCTTCTATCGTGTTGTGCTTTTTGGCATCTAAGACTTTATCCTTATATACGGCAAGAAACTTTCCGATATGGACATCATAAGAGTTAGTCCCTAAGCAAGTGGGATCATAAGGTTCTATAACGATCTCCTTACGTTCTATACATTTCTTAATTTCTATATCGCTAAGTATCATATCTGAAAAAGAGTGAAATTATAGAGGTAATCTACCTCCGTGATTAAAAGCTCGAAGATAGTCACCTTTGTATCATTATAATCTTGTGTGATGTTTATTTTTTTTGATAATCCATAATACGCTAACCTAAAAAGCAAAAGCCTCGACTGTGATGTCGAGGCTTTTATATCTTTTAGACTTTAAGTCTTATCGACTTCTATACCTTCTAATTTAATGTCAGTCCCATTCTGATACCGCCTTGGATGTTAGTGATACCTTGATTAGTAGTCCTGATGTATGGTATTGTCTTATTATAATCTAAGAACGCTGTCATTTTTAGATTCTTATTGAGAATATATTCCCACGCTGGACTGATGAATAGATTAGTAGACCCTCTGGCAGTCTGAGCAGGTCCGGTCAGATCGATATCATGTACCAAAGTTATATCATCACTAAATCCAAAATCAAATAAGAATGTCATATCGCTTCCTCTTGTCGTAGAGACCTTTCCCCTACGGTTACGTTTATTTCCATCAGCGTTTTCTTCTGTCAGCGGATCAGGCTTTGATCTACGACCTCTCTTATTCTTTCTCTTCAGGAAGCTTGAGTTCTTAACCGTATAAGCGAATCCAAATACAAACTCTGTTTTCTTCACCTCATTAAGCTCACTGGCTACATTGGCAGATAGATTCAAGCTTCTGGATTTATTATATTCGAAATCTAATGTCAAGTCTCCTTTAGTTTTGATACTGACTCCAATAATTGGACTGAAGCTTTCTCTTATCTCCACTGCTGGTATCTCTATTCGAGAATAGTAGTTGCCATTGATCTTAGTTTCATTAAATGGATTAGCAGAATCATACTGTATATCACTCATGAAGTTATTAACCCTTAACACAGAAGAGTATGCATGCTTAATAGAGATACTTGAGAACTTTTCTTTGAACCACGGTAACTTCGATAACCCATCGTACCTAAGGTTCCAATTTGGCTTAGGTATGAATCCTATCTTTCTGACATCTTGCTCATAATCTAATGTGATCGAATTAGCATCTTGACCAGTATATGCGGCTAAGAAAGATGGAACAAGGACAGCAGAACTTTGCTTACCATATCCAAATGCATAATCGACACCGTCTTCTGGATGAGAACCTTGAGATGGATCATTCTGTAACCTATAAGAGATAACACTTCTGTTCTCTTCGAAGGTATTGAATATATCTTCGATGTTTCCAAAAAGAGTATTCATCGTAAAGTATGTCTGCTCAAATGATCCTACATCCCTAAGTGCCAGTTGCTGGAAGTTGACACCATTTCTATCTTTATTCTTGAATTCTTCCTGATGATTAATACTATAGTTCTTCTTGAAGTCTACATCTACCTTGAAGTCTTTCCACGGCTCTAATTTTATCTTAGCTTCGAGGTTCTGATTCTTTGTCTGGATGACTTCCTGATTCAACGCTGTACTTGTCGTGATCCATCCCTTATCTGCGGCTGTATATAACCAGTTGTCAGTATCTCCAAAAGTGATATCTGGCTGCAGACCAATAGCAAATCCTGCACCTGGTGCAGCAAAGCCACTAGAAAGACCTAAAAACTCTGGCGTCTGTGAGAATCCAGGGACGACTGTACGGAAGTCTTCTTTATAATTAAGTCTTACAGATCTCAGAGCAAACAATGGTCTGAGTAATAACTTCGCAGCTTTACTCGGTTCTTTATTCTTCTTCGTTCTTTCCTTTCTTCCAGCACCTACCTTACCTGGTTCTTCTGGCGTCTTAGTTTTATTGCTTCTAGTTTTCCTTCTGCTGCTTGCTAGTCTATCTAAGCTTTTAAGATACTTAGACTTATCATATAACTTACCGAAATTAAGATTACCTGTAATCGATCTATTCTGACCATTCTGTATAACCGCCCCGGTTGTATTACCATCAGAATCTATTGTTACTAATGGAGCAGCCGTCCATGAGTAGTCTGATCGGTACTGCGCCTTTATATCTATCCAGTCCATGATCGGGATATACTTAGTCGGCACTGTATAGTTAAGTGATATCTGATGATTGTAGTCTGTATTACGTCCGAACCCTCTAAGGTTATCATTCCTATAACTCTTTGCAAAGTCAGGGTTGCCTCCTATCTCGTCAGAATAATTAAGCCCAGCATTATTTGTTTCATTCCCAAACTGATCTACCCATGGTCGAGCGTCTAATGTCGGTGCTATACCGATCTGTCTAAGCTCATCTATATAGGAAGTATTAAATGCTGAGAAATTAAGCTTAAGCGCTTTAGTGAAATTCCAGTTAAGATCATACCTCCTCTGCCACTCAAATCGTCTATCATCAAACTGAAAAATAGGCGTCGTCGGTTCTCTAAAGGTTCTCATAGATGTATATCTATTAATGTTAGAACTGACTGTTATGGAATTAGGTAGCGGATTGAAATTTATTTCTTTTATAAATCTTAAAGACTTCGCCTTTATTTTCTTAAACGGTTCTATGTAACCACCTCTACGAGAGAATGTATAATCTACACCTAAGTTATAGTCCTTTGTAATTTCTTCTTTTATCAATGGATCTCTATACTTAGTCTCCGTGTAACCATAACTGGCACTAAAATTTTCTATATCCCAAGGCATCGGTTTACGAACCTTCTTTTCTTTAGATTCTTTTTCTTCCAGACCAACACCGCCGCCTTCTTTCTTAGACTTAGAACCCTTCGATGTAGTCGACTTAGAAGATCTATCTCCGCCGCCACTGGTTCTTTCTTTTCTTACATTGGTAAAGTTAAATGTCTTAATCGTCGTCTGTGTTTGGTTACGTGCACTGATCGAATCGTCAGGTATAATCGCTAAGTCAAACTCATCTTCTACGGTAATATCAAAATCATAAGCATCATACTTAGGGTTACGGATCGAGTTAGAATACTGAGCATAGAATGGCACTCTCAAGCCAAAATTCTCAGGAAAGAACTTCCCTAATTCCAGACTGGTAGATACATCATATTCTGTTATAGATTCTAATGATCTATCTTGTACTCTGTCATCGAGTGCCCCCCAGCCTATACTGGAATAACTTCCTGCAGCCGTAAAGTTACCCAGATCTGCGAGCTGTACATCCAATCTTGCAAGGCCTGCAATACTCGCTTTCTCTTCTAATCCAGTCAGTCGCAGTTCATTAACCCATACCTCTCCACAATATCCTTCTATCGGAGTTTCTGGATCTACGTTTCGCAAGCCTATTTCTATACCTTTTACTTTTCCAAGGTTAGGATTACCTCTTATGGTTACTCTATGTCCCTCTGGAAGAATTCTACCTAGACTATCTCTTTCTATTCCGATACTATTCTTAGTTGGATATAGAGCGATTAGCTCCTCGAACTTACTGTTATCTAAAATAAAATCTTGTGTGAGTTGAGCACCTTCAAGATTACGTAATTTCTTAGCTTGAGTAAATAGCTTAAGAGCAAAATTAAACTTGTTAGCTTCTGGCCATACGATATCTGAAAGATTGGATACATTCATATCAGTACTATCTGACAATGTCAACGGTATCTCATATTCATAGAAATGCCTCTCAAAATCCTTTCCGACTCTTAAGAATATAGCCATATCTCCATCCTCTTGTATATCATCCTTAGCCTCTGCATGGACAAACATCTGCATCTTCTTATACTGTCTGAGATCTAGCTCATTTAGTTTATATATGGAGACTTCACAATCCTGCTCCATATCACAATAGTTCATAGAAAGCGATTTCTCATCTTGTAGTACATTAGAGAATGTGTTGAATAATCTCTCTTGCTGGATACCTCTAGGCAATACATAATTAAATGGTTGCTTATCACTATTCTCCTCTACACCCACGGCATCTACATTAAATTGTCCATTAAAAGTAGATGATCCATCCAGAAATCCACATCTACCTGGCAATCTTCTCCACTGACTTCTGATCAGTTCGAGTTCTGCCATTCTGAATGTCTTCTGTGTCTCATATCCATCCAGTAATATTCTCATGAACTGGATAGAACGGAAGCCTTCTATTCCATTAACTGCCTCACCAGAATTAAGTGGAATTCTGAATCGATACCAGTTTTCTTCTTCTTGGTTTCTAGGATTGATAATAACTCTCTTATCTCTGATGAATTCATTATCCTCGTCTATATCTCCGTTCTCATTAGCGATCCTTATCTTATACTCATAGAAGCTCTCAGCAGAATCAGGTGCCCTATTATTATTTAGATCCTCTGTGTCTGGCCTTGGTTGTCCTCTTACACTAAAATTTCGATTTGGGTTATTAGGATCTGTTTGTGCTGGCTGATTATTGAAGTCAGGAGAATTCCCTTGAGGATTATTAAATCTAGAATATCTCGTCAATATATCATCAGTAGATTCGTAGACATTGAAGTCATTAAAGGATGCAAAGTTATCACCAGCAGGATCTTCGATGAGTTCTCGTGGACCCCCAGGAAACTGGTCTAAGTAATCCATGAATCTTTCTCTTTCCTCTAAGTCATTCATCCCATCCAGTCCTAAATCTTGGAGGATCTGATTATCTCTTTCGAATCCATTATTATTAGGCAATACCAGTGGTACATTACCCCATTCCGTTGTCTTAACTGGTGTCTGTATAGAGCTATCTACTTGAATCGCATTCTCGTAGAATTGCTCTCCATCCTTAAGTATATCTTCTGATACGTTACCTAAGTGGAATGTCAAGAAACCCTCTTCATTAGCATTATGGCCAGTACCATCTGGCTTCTCCATGAATGGATTAAGCATCCAGAATTCTATAAACTCATAATTTGCCGCTTGGAAATCAGTGTTAGGTAAAAATCTCATAATACCTGCCCATCTAGATTCGGGATCTTCTAAGATAACTTTCTCCCTCTGCTCACTATAGTTAGCGCCAGCAGATACAGATGTTCCTCCAGGTACATCAAAGTTATATGGTCCTCTCTCATCTGGATAATATGTCAAGTCAAATGTCTGCAGATTGCCTAATAGCCCGACAGGAATCTGTCTCTGAAATAACTCATCCTGCTGTATATTCCTGACGTAAGAATTAGTATTAGGACTATCCTCATCAAACAGTAAAGTCTGATCGAATACATACCATGACATACGTGATCTGTTAGCTCCATATCTGAGATCATTCTCAAGTTGAGATTCAGGCCTATTAGATGGCGTACTCGCAAGTACCCAAAGATTATTAGCTTGACTACTTAGCGGAAATCCACTTACTGCACCTTCGAAATCATCCACGTGCACTATTCCATCTTCCTCGTCCGCTACATTAATCGCTCCAGAGTGACCTGGTCTTAAGACTGCCACTTCGGCTGAGAAATTGATGTTGGATTTTTCGTTGGTACTGTAGAAAGGCAACTTATCTACGACCTTAGTTATAAATTCAGATTCTGTACTGAAGTCCATATCCAATCCATAGATTCGATTGTTAATCGGATCATCATTAAGATTAACTTTCTGTGTGAATGGTCTCTCGAATAATCGCAATATAGTACCCCCTACATAGAAATTTTCATTGACCTCATATTCGGCCCGCAGGCCTAACATGGTTTTCTGTTGTAGACTGAATACTGAGTTATCCTCAAAGGATATATTAATCGGTATACCTTGCTGGAGTAATGATTCATTTATTATTCTTACTCTTCCTATCGAATAATCTACTTCGTAATCAGCACCTTCTTGTAGTTGTCGAGATCCTGCAGTTACCCTTACAGAACCTTGTGGTATATTCCATGCACCGAGTGAGTATTCTGATGACACACTCGACTCATACTTACCGATCATGACGAACTTATTCTTAGAAAGATTCTCTCTAGCTATCGTAACGGTCGTATCGTATAATTCTGGAAATGTCAGTGAATCTATAAGATCTTCACTTGAATTATTTTCTCTTAAGAAAGTTGCTAAGTTAGATCCGAATGGTTCTAATACTGGAAATACAATGCTACCACTTGCTGGTACAATTGTGACACCAGGTACAAAATCTACAATACCATCTGGCTGTGGATCGAGACGAGAGTTAAGATTATCTAATTGGAATACATTTAATAAAGGTGTCGTCCTAATTACGGGATCATCACTTGGTATAAATTTCTTAAGTGACCCATCTCCATCATCTTCATAGAATATATCAAACTCAAAATTCGTAGGATCTAATGTATTTGTTCTTAGTGGATATACGTTTTTCATCATCAGGTCCCATGTCGGATGGCTGACCGTCTGATTATTACTCTTGAGCATCTTGGTATATATAATACCTTCTGACTGCACTTCTCCATTTCTATCATTATTGGCTATGCCTCCTTCATCAGAAGTACTACCGACCTTGTAGACTGCATCACAATTAAGCGTATAGAAATACTCATATGAGACTGACAAAGATTGTTCTGGTCGCAATCTGATGTTAAGTGATAAGACACCCAGCTCTGCATTAAATGAATACTCACCTTGAGACAACTTACGGCCTAGAAATCTATTGTAATCTCTCGGATTATTTAAATCATATTGTGTCTGAAGTACAGTATTTATATTATCTACTCTATCTGCTTCTGGGTTATTAATAATTCGATCATAGAGCCTATTAGATCCATTCTCAGGAAGAAATTCTCCATCTATATCGATATTATTAGGGTCTTGCATTACCAGTGCATTTGCATTTTCGTAGCTGGCGTCGGGATTAGAAAAATTGTCAGGATCAGGCTCTCCTATGTCCGATATGGCTATAATAGTCGTCTGGTCTTGTTGGTAATCTGTTCGGTTATCAGATATCCACACTTCTATATTTGTTATCCTAGCGTTACTATTAATGTATGGCAGACCATCTAATGCTCGCTCATATCTATTCCTGTGATAATGAGATATGAAGAAGTGTCTATTTTCGTCATAATCATCCGGCTTAATCTCGAATGTCTGTACAGATGCTCCATTCTGAATCGCTACAGTCTCTTGCTTTGATCTTTGCTGAGAGGCTATGGCTGTCAGTCGCAGATGACCGAATTGCAATTCTGTTTTCAGTCCGAATAGACTTTGTGCTCCTTGTATCAGTGTACTACGCAGGGGTAGACTTACATTACCAGCTTCGATCTTCTTAATGATGTCATCCTCTGTAAATTGCTCACTATCATAAGCCAGTTTGATTTTCCTATCGAAGTCAAAACTGGCATTAGTATCATAATTAAATCCGAGATTCATTTTATCTCCGATGTTGCCTTCTACATTCATTTTGATATCCATATCAAAATCTAGAAATGGACCTTGTCTTTGTTGTCTTGGTTGTAGACTTGGATCTTCTATCTTTTGGTAGTCTAAGCCAAAAGTCAAGTCAATATTTCCTTGAGGTTCTATGGTTATATCATTACCTCCAAATAATCTATCTGAAATATTCTGATCTATATTAATTTTGGATAGTGGATCCAATTTACCCGTACCGCTCTTATACTCAGAACTGATACCGCTGAGCTTATCGAAGTAATCTCTTTCTTGCTGCTGGCTGCGCCATTCCATATATTCCTCGAAACTCATATAGGTCGGTGCTCGATAATACTCATCACCTATCTTCTCTATAATCATGTAACTATCCGTCTCCAGATCATACTCTACAGTCTGGACGACATTCTCTGGCAGGATATCAAATGGATTGTATTGCTCATCATTAATATAATCCCCATATCTATCCGTCAGTGGGATAGTATCCTGGGTGATCTGATTCTGGTGAACCTCTGCAGAACTTAGAGGGTCTGGCAGTATGATGCCACCTGCATGCAGGTGACTACTATATATGATGATTACACAAGTCAATAGACATGTGCAAAAACTGAGGATTCTTGCCATTACTTTACTACTACTATTATAACTTAACTGCCCCGTGATGATTTCACTGTGATATAACCGATTATTTCTCACGATATTGTCTAAGATAGCTGCCTTAATGTTGACTTAATTAGTTTCTCGACTTGATCTACGCTCGAATCTTGAGAAAGCACTTTATCTACTTGCTTAATGATCTGGTTTTTCTGGAAACCTAATGCTAATAACGCAGAAATTGCTTCATCTCGTATGGTAGGTTGAGTTAATATTTCAACATTACCCGATTCCATGGCTTTTTTGTGCATTTTATCCTTTAGATCTAAGATAATACGCTGTGCTGTCTTAGGCCCGACACCCTTTACTTTCTTAAATGCAGCCACATTATCAGTTAATATAGCGTTGCTTGCCTCTGTAGGTGTCATATAAGATAGTATTACTCTTGCTGTATTAGGTCCTATTCCTGAGACTGAGACTAATTTGTTAAATAAGTCTTTCTCTTCGATGGTATAGAAGCCATATAGAGTATGAGCATCATCTCTGACAATCAGCTGAGTATATAGCTTAACATTGTCTAATTGCTCTATAGCTCCATAAGTGTTAAGACTTATCTGGACGTCATAAGCCTTGCCACTGATATCTATGTATACATTTGTAGCTGATTTATAACTTATCTTTCCTTCTAAATATGCGATCAAATCAATGTAATTTAGCCCGTGAAGATAAGAAATAAATTTCTGATAATATTATATATTTTATTAATGTGTAATTAATTGAAAATCAGATATCTGTATTCGTAAAATTAAAGATATAATCTCAATAGATGGTCGATCAGTACAATGTAATGATATTAGGAAGTGGAGGACGTGAGCACGCTTTAGCTTGGAAAATAAGCCAAAGTCCTCAATGTGGGCACTTATATGTAGCTCCTGGTAATGCTGGCACGAGTGATGTCGCTGTCAATTTAGACTTAGATATTAGTGATTTTGGTAAAATTAGAGAAAGTATCGATCGGTGTCAGATCGAGTATCTAATAGTCGGACCTGAGGCACCATTGGTTGCAGGGATATATGATTATTTCTTAGATCATCCAGTTAAGGTCATCGGACCATCCAAAGCGGCTTCTGTCATGGAAGGTTCTAAGGCATTTGCTAATGCATTCATGGAGCAATACAAGATTCCTACTGCAAGCTCCAAGAATTTCACGATTGATAACATCCAAGAGGCTTATGATTTTATAGATCAACAAAAATCTAAAATCGTTCTGAAAGCTGATGGTTTGGCAGCGGGGAAAGGTGTTCTCATATTAGATGATAAAGCTGAAGCTAAAGTAGAAATCAAAAAAATGCTGGATGGTAAATTCGGAGATGCGAGTGCTACTGTTGTCATAGAAGAATTTTTAGATGGATTAGAGTTTTCAGTATTTGTGGCAACTGATGGAGAAGCATATACTTTGCTACCCATAGCTAAGGACTACAAAAGAATCGGAGAAGGTGACACTGGGCTTAATACGGGTGGCATGGGAGCCATCTCACCTGTCCCATTTGTAGATGATATTATGATGGAGAAAGTGGTGACTCGCATTATAGAACCGACCATAAAAGGATTAAAAAATCGTCAGCTTGATTATAAGGGATTTGTATTTATAGGATTAATTAATGTAGGTGGAGAGCCATATGTCATAGAGTACAATTGCAGACTAGGTGATCCTGAGACAGAAGTCGTATTGCCGAGAATCGAATCAGATCTAATGGATGTCATTATCGCAATACACAATGGCACCTTATCTGAAACTAATATTGTAACTAATCCTAAGACAGCAGCGACTATCATGCTTGTCTCCGGAGGATATCCTGAGGCTTATAAAAAAGGAAAAGAAATCATTATAGATCAATCAGAAAGTGATAGTATATTCTTCCATGCCGGAACTATAAAAAAGGAGTACAGTACTCTGACGAATGGAGGTCGAGTCATCGCAGTCACTTCTATCAGAGACAATCATACAGAAGCTGTGCAATCCTCTATTACCGCAATAGAAAATATACACTTTGAGGATATGCACTATCGAAAAGACATTGGTTTTGACTTATAGATAGTAGAGATCGCTTTATGCAATACACCGTATCAGAAATAACAGAAATTATAAATGGGACACTCATCAGTCGAGGAGATAGCAGATCGCTGATCTCACATATTATCTATGATACAAGAAAAGTAAGTCACCAGAACACTGCCCTATTTATAGCTATAGAAGGTGCTAATAATGATGGTCACATATATATAGACGATGCTGTAGCGAAAGGGGTCAAAAATATCCTCGTCAACAAAAAAAATAAAACACAAGCTATAGAAGACATCAATATTATAGAGGTCGACAATACGATGCTTGCACTTCATCAGTTTGCTAAATATCATAGGGCACAATACAACTATCCAGTAATCGGAATCACTGGCAGCAACGGAAAGACAACTGTCAAAGAATGGTTATCACAAGCGCTATCCTCTAAGATGGATATCGTCAAGAGTCCGCAAAGTTATAATTCGCAATTAGGTGTTGCGCTATCATTACTGATGACGAAAAGCAACCATGAGACAGCAATAATAGAAGCAGGAATCTCCAAAAAGGGGGAGATGCAAAAACTCCAAGATATCATAAAACCAGATATTGGAATTTTGACAAATATCGGAGATGCCCACAGCCATGGATTTTCTTCTATGGAAGAGAAACTAAAAGAGAAACTGCTACTATTCCAATCATGTGATTATATTATATACAATAACGACAACAGCCTGATAGAGAAGGCAATGCAGTCTTACAAAGACAAAATGTTTGTCAGCTGGGGTCATCAAGAAGATAGCACTATCAGGATTGTATCCACCGAGAGAATGTCGGATACCACTCTGTTAGTTCTGGATTACGATAATGAAAATATCCAGCTTAAAGTTCCTTTCTTACAAGAGGAAATAATAGAAAACAGCTTATCTGTGATTACTTATTTATTACATATCGGATGGTCACAAGATGAGATCCAAAATGAAATAAGAAATCTCAGAAGTCTTACCAATAGGTTAGAATTAAAAGAAGGAAAAAACAATTGTATTCTAATTAATGATAGCTATTCTGCTGACTTAGCGTCTGTAAGATTAGCCTTAGAATATCAAGAGCAACATGCTTACGGAAAAAAGAAGATTGTAATCATATCCCAATTCCAAGATCAATCTGGGAATCAAGAAATCTATCGAGAATTAAACGAATTATTGGTAGAAAAAGAAATTGGTATTGTGTTAGCCGTAGATTTTCCGATAGAGGCTCGGGATACATTTTCGACAATGGATATACATCATTATTCTTCTGTACATGATTGTATCACATCTTATCCATTCAGCCAATTGAAGGATGCATGTATCCTAATCAAAGGAGCCACTAAATACAAATTAGAAGAAATCTACAACTACTTATCTAAACAGGTTCATCAAACCATTTTAGAAACAGATTATAATGCAGTCGTACACAATCTTAACGTGTACAAGTCGTATCTTCCAGATGCCACTAAGGTGATGACAATACTCAAGGCAGAAGCATACGGAAGTGGTAGTGTAGCACTGGCACAGTACTTATCTGACAAGGGCATAGATTACTTAGGCGTTGCCATCATGGACGAAGCCATAACCATAAGAGAAGCTGGAATAGAATTACCCATTATGATCTTTAATGTACAAGAGAATAATTTGGAACTGTTATTCAGACATGCATTAGAACCTGAAGTATATTCTTTCAGATTATTAGATCTTATAGTAAGAGAATCTGAGAATAGAAAAGAGAATATAGATATCCATATCAAAGTAGATACCGGAATGCATAGGTTAGGATTTTCTGAGGAAAATATAGATCAGCTAATCTCACAATTAAAGGGCTCTAAGTATATAAGGGTAGTCTCTATATTATCACATCTATCCGCCAGTGATACAGCATCTCAAGATTCATTTACAGAGAATCAGATTTCGCTATTCGAAAAATTATCTGACCAAATATCTACTGGGCTATCCTACAAGCCGATGTTACACATACTTAATACAGGGGGTATCATCCGACACAATCAGGCGGCTCACGATATGGTCAGATTAGGCTTAGGATTATATGGCATAGATAGTACGAAAACCATCCAAGAAAGACTGCAACGTGTACATAGCTTGAAGGCAAAAATCTTACAAATTAAAAAACTCAAAGAAGGCGAATCGACAGGTTATAATAGATCTGGTATTGCAACTGAGGACATGACAATAGCGGTAATCAGCATAGGATATGCAGACGGACTCATGAGGATGGCAGGTAATGGCAGATTTGCCCCCCGAGTGCATGGATTAGAGTGTCCTACGATAGGGTCAGTTTGCATGGATGTCACAATGATAGATATAAGTCATAATCCCGATGCCAGGGAAGGTGATACCGTCGAGTTATTCAGCCCAGAATGGCCTATAGAAAAACTGGCAAAGTCCTGCAATACGATCAGTTATGAAATATTATCCAGAATTGCCCCTAGGGTAAAAAGAACTTATATTTACAACTAATTGATAATCAATTAATTAGTACTGAATCATATGTCGTCGTAATTCGGCATATTAGATGGTATTTTTATATTTTTGCAGAAATATCTGAGTTTATGAGAATGGTAATTTTTCTATTCTGCGCCCTGCAGAGTATTACAGCTTTTACACAAGCTAATGATCCCGTATTATTCGAAGTTGCTGATGATGCTGTGCATCTATCAGAATTTACTTATATCTATGAGAAAAATAATGCGGACAAAGCAGACTATTCTAAAGAAAGCCTAAATGAATATCTCGAACTGTACAAGAAATTCAAACTAAAAGTCAAACGTGCAAGAGCTATCGGTCTCGATACCGTGCAAGCACTTAATGATGAACTGGCAGGATATAGATCTCAACTGGCAAAGTCTTATCTAAAGGACAAAGAAATCTCTGAGAGATTAGTTACCCAAGTCATGGATAGAATGGAACAAGATGTAGAGGTGAGTCATATATTCGTATCTGCTTCGCCAAGAGCAAGAAAAGAATCCATAGAAGCAGCCGAACAAAAGATAGCAGACATCTATGATAAGGTACAAGAAAATGATGGTAAGTATTTTGAGACTATGGCACAGACATTATCAGAAGACAAGATCTCTTCTAAGAAAGGTGGCAGGCTTGGGTATTATACAGCGCCGTTGCCTGACGGTTTTTATAATTTCGAAAATGCGATGTATGAAACTGAAGTGGGGAAAGTTTCTAAGCCAATCAGATCAAAAATGGGTTTTCATATCCTCAAAGTCAGCGATAAAAGACCAGCAAGAGGTCAGCTGGAAATATCACACATCCTCATTAGAAAAGAAAAATCTGCATCTGTAAATACCAAAGATCAAATACTCGCCGACTCGGTGTATAACTTAGTTAAAGACGGTCGATCGTTTGAAAATATGGCTGCTAAGTTTTCTGATGATCTAAAGACAAAATCTAATGGTGGATATTTAGGATTTTTTGGAATCAATCAATACGAAGCATCGTTCGAAAATGCTGCATTTGGATTAGCAGAAGATGGAGATGTTTCTCGCCCAATACAGACTAAACTTGGATATCATATTATCAAAAGAATATCCAAAAGAGATAATTCAGATAAGGAAAAGCTCAAAAAGAGAATAGAAAATAGAATTCGAAAAGATGATCGATTTGTCATCGCTGAAGAGAAATTATTAGAAGATGTGAAAAAGCAAGCAGGATTCCGTGAAGAGAAACTAACTCTAAAGAGATTTACCACAGCTCTTAATTCTGATTTTTATAGTTACAAGTGGGAGCAACCAAGTTTCAATGATAATCTTAATCTATTTACGTTAGGAGAGGAGACATATACTCTTAATGATTTTGCTTCTTATGTCAAAACTAATATCAGAGAGAGATTAAAATTCAGTAAAAATAAACCTGTCCAAGAAGCTGGTGAAGAAATGTATGATTCATTTCTGAAAGAAAAAGTAATGGCTTATGAAGAGAATAATTTGGAGAAAAAATATCCAGATTTTAAGTCACTAATGCAAGAGTACAGAGAAGGTATTTTATTATTTGAGATAACGAAGCAAGAAGTGTGGGATAAGGCATCTCAAGACTCCACAGGTCTGAAAAAATTCTATAATAACAACGCTAATCAGTATATGTGGCCCGAAAGAGCCAATGTCTATAAGTATACTATCACTTCTACTAAGAAAGATGACGCCACTGCTGCCTATCAGTATGCACAGAAAAAAGGTCATGATAAGTTTATCAAGAAATACGAAAATGATGACGAGACATTCGTAAAATTTACAAAAGAAACCGTATCAAAAGAAGATAAAGCTGTAGAAGGAATGACATTCGGCAAGAAGTCAGTTTCTAAGTTGACGCATAGTGGTAGGACATCTACATTCTACAGATTCGTAGAATCAGTCAAGCCAGTCGCGAAGACATTATCAGAGGCTCGTGGATATGTGATCGCAGATTATCAAGACTACTTAGAGAGCAATTGGGTAAAGGAACTGATGAAAACATATCCTATCAAAGTAGATCAAAAAGTTCTGAAGTCGATTACCAAATAGAAATATAAGGTGGTATCCAAATTACATATCATCATCGGTGGGCTTTGTTTTTTTTTATACTCTTGTGATCAACTAAGGGCTCCTAAGAATGATACGACAATCTTAGCGAGTGCCTACGGAGAAAAGTTATATATCTCAGAGCTCAGTGATCGACTAACTGATGCTAACTCTAAGAGTGATTCACAATTTATAATATCCAGATATGTAGATTCTTGGCTTATGGATAAGATACTAATTGCAGAAGCTCAGAAGAATGTCAAGGCAGACAAGGCATTAGATGATAAGGTAAATGCATACAGGAAATCACTGTATATATATGAGTTAGAAAATTACATCTTACAGAATCACCTTAACCAAACGATTACTCAAGATGAATTAGATACTTTCTATAGTAAGTATAGCAATGACTTTATCACTAACGAAAAAATCTGCCGACTACTGTACATTAAGGTGCCTAATTCATATGACACGGATACACTGCAGTCATTCTGGAAGACTGAGGATCTACCTGCTCTAAATATATACATGCAAGGAGACAGCACATTCGCCTTATTAGATGATAAGAAATGGTACAGTAACTCTAAGATCAAAAGCTTACTACCCACTAAATTATATAAGAAAATTAATTTCTCTAAGACAGAAAATTATACATATAGCAGTGGTGAGACTAAATATTATGTTAAACTTCTCGAATCTATAAAGACAAATACCGCTGCGCCACTCTCATACGTTGAAGATGAGATAAGAGACCGTATATTACACGATCGTTCTGAGAAATTACTCAAAGAAAAAAGAACTGAATACTTCCAAGCAAATATTAAGAATAAGAAAATTACTGTCAATACTGAATATGAATAATCCATATAAATCTATGAAAACACTTGTCACAATCATTATATATACAATCAGCATTTGCATATATAATAAGAGTGTAGCACAGACATCTATGATCATAGATAAAGTCATTGCTAAGGTAGGTACCGAGACAATACTCATGTCTGATGTAGAGCAACAATACTCATACGCCAAAGCTGAAAACAAAGAGACTCCTGATATGAGATGCGAGATATTACAATCTCTCATAGGCCAGAAAATAATTATCCACCAGGCGAAGCTGGATAGTGTGATCATATCAGATGAGGAAGTCAATGCCAGCCTGACATTCAAAGTAGATAGAGTACTCTCTCAGATGAGTGGCGATACGGAAATGTTCCAAGAAGTATATAACATGTCTCCGACTGAGATGAAAGATAACCTCAGAGATGACGAACGCAATCAGTTACTCGTACAACGTATGCAAAGTTCTATTCTCAACGAGGTGAACATCACACCTAAGGAGGTCAAAAAATTCTATAATTCTATTCCACCAGACAGTATACCTTATCTAAGTGCCGAAGTAGAATTATCAGAGCTGGTCGTCAAGCCTGAGGTCAATAAAGAAGAAAGAACTAAAGCACTACAGAAGATCATAGAGATCAGAAATAGAATTGTAGAAGGTGGAGAAGACTTTGCTAAATTAGCCGAGAAATACTCCGATGACATCGGATCTGGCAGAAGAGGTGGAGACTTAGGATTTGCGCAAAGAGGAACATTTGTCCCAGAATTCGAAGCGACTGCATATACATTAGAGCAAGACGAAATCTCTGATCCTATAGAGACAGAATTTGGCTTCCATATATTACAACTCATTAAGAGAGCCGGTAACAGAATAAATATCAGACATATCTTAGTCAAGCCTGCCATCACAGAAAATGATAAACTAATCGCAAGGAATAAGCTGGACTCTCTCAGACAATTAGCAATAGACAGTATGGATTTTGCTGTATTAGTGAAAGCTAACTCTGTAGAAGATGTTCCGAGTTATAATAATAATGGCCTGATCCAAAATCCTAATACAGGTAAGACAATCTTCTCAATGTCAGAAATTCCTTCTAACATATATTTTGCCATCGATGGATTAGAGGTCGGAGACGTAACGGAGCCATTAGAGTATCCACTACCTACAGGAGAGACTTACTATAGAGTCGTCAAGCTTCTCACTAAAACTAAGCCACATAAGGCAAGTCTCGAACAAGATTACAATAAGATCCAAAACTTCGCCAAGGAGAGTAAGAAAAACACCTACTTCGCAGATTGGTTAGAATCTAAGATCAAAGATACTTACATCGATATAGACGGTCAGTATCTAAATTGTGAAGATCTCAATGAAATATTAGAGAAGCGTCGGGGGGAGTAGAAAGAGAAAATTATATAGTGTAGACACTCAGACCTGTTGTAAATTATATTAGAAGTGATCTAAATAAAATCTCGACTCTGCTATTTCTGTAATATTAATGATATGCCTAATAATCGAATAGATAACATATGGCTAAAACTAATTCTGAATAGTATTTCTATTCCAATCCTAATTATTTCTATAACTCTAATCCCACAACAGGGTATATCACAATACCTAATAGAGGGTCGTATTGATTCTACTTCAAAATATAAATCAGTACACCTCGACATACTCGATAGTTGGAATTTTTTTAATTCAGTTAGTGATGCATCTATCATTAAGACTAAAAGATTAACTCTGACGGCACGTTTGTTTTTTCTGGAACTGAGCTCCCAGAGAAGAAAGGCTTCTATAGAATAAGATATACAGAAGTCGAAGAAGGTGTATCTATAAGTTTCATTGACAGAAACTATGTAAATTTCATATTTTCTAATCATGACACTATTGGCATTAACAATATCACTTTTATTTCCGAAACTTCTGACAATCAACTTTTAGCCGACTATATTATACAGGATATTGAATTTAAGAAGGCGTTGTCCCAAACTGATAAAGAACTGAACGCCAGCATGCTTGAGAAAAAGCATAAAAAGTCATGTCTTAAAGAAATCGAAAATAGTGATAATGGTCTAACCAACTTATTTAAACTGCACAGTTCTGGGATCTCAATAGAAGAAAACCAAGAAGTATTCGAAAAAGTACAAAACGAATTGAAATCCACAGAAATCAGACCTGAATACCATCATTCCATCAGTCTATTAATACATACCCATAATTACAACTACATCAACAAAAAGACTAATTGGCTAATTAAAGTATTAGCAGGATCTGTATTTGCTAATATCCTACTACTATTATTCTTATTTAGAAATAGAAAGTCGAAATCTGAAAAGCCTAATCCAGTAGGTAATCGAGATCTCATAAATAAAGAAAGACAAGTCCTACAATTGATCAAAAATCATAAAACCAATAAGGAGATTGCATTAGACTTACATGTCTCTGAAGCTACAATAAAAACACACATTAATAATATCTATCGAAAACTGAATGTTAAATCTCGCAAAGACGCCATAAATAGTCTATAACACCAAATTTCAACCCCTGTTTAGGACAGTTTTCTACCCCCTATTGGTACTCATAGAGACTTGATTCATCCTAAGTTTAGGAATCTTTAAAATTCTTAAAAAATTAAATAGATGAATAAGAAAGCACTAATACTTATAGGCATATCATGGATAATTTCTCTTAGAGAATCTTACTCACAAGCATTATGGAGCGAAAACGATAAAGCGATCTACGCCACCCAAAGGTCAGATACAAGCCTATGGGATATGGAACAGTTTGAAGGCGACTTGCAATTTCCAAATGATTGGCCGACTGAGCCAGCAATTTCCGATTATCCATCACCGGTTCCAAGTTATGACTGGGGTTATGGTTATTTGAACGGTGTAAAGATTGAGGTAAATGGAAGGATAATAGAAGGCAAGTCAGTTGGATTTGCTAAGGATAAATATCGAGAGCATTTACTTATAGATAGCTCAGATCTGTACATTAACTATTTTAATATTTTTATAGCCACTGACCTTAGCGAAGATGAAGCAAGTTCTAATCATATATCTTCAAGAAACTATCCTCATTACTTCAGCTCCGGAAAACAAAAAACATCCAAAGGGTCTGTGGATTGGGTTCAGTTATCATTAGCTGATGGTGCTAATATTGCTGTGGTGAGCCAGCGTTACTTCGATCTCAATTACGGTAGAACAATATTAGCGCAACCTCTGAAAGATGGATCTCTGAGATTATTGCAGATTAGAGACTCTATCGGATCTATATCATATGATAATCTCATACAAGATGAAAGTAGTACAAGAGACCCAAAATCAGAATATCTAAATAGATTGTCTCAGAACAAAAAAGTCATCTCTTTCTTTTCAAAATTAGATAATCTATGAGATGCTTAGAACTCGATAAATTTTTAGGATCAAAAATCTTTGGCTACTTAAGATAATTCTCCTCAAAAAATAAACGGTAACCATTAGCAGATCTTTGCTTAATCAGCTCTCTGTAATTTTTCTGTGTCACTGCAAACATATCGTAGGCCTTGGACTCATCTTGTATATATTCTGTTTTCTTTTTTTGGACGCCTTTAAAGTAGTCCATCGCCTTATCCTTTTTCTGAAAAGATCTAATCAGAATGATCTGAGATTTCTCTTCTACATTAAGATATATATTACTCAATTTTAGATTCTCGAATCTGTGATACTTCTTATTGTAATTAGATATATCAATCTTAGCCGTGTCAAAATCTTTCTGACCGAGATCATAAGTGATAGCAATAATGTAGTGCAACTTATCATCATCTACCTCGAATGCATCGAGTGCCTCGTCAAATAATATCTCATCGAATGCCTGCTGATCACCATTTAAGAATCGTAATATCTCCTTAGCTCGGGTTTCTTCTTCTGATCTTGGGAATGCTCTGATCACTTGTTGCAATTCTTTTACATATCTTTCTTTCCCCTCTGTATGTCCATAACTCATCGCCTTAAGCAAAGAAAACTTACCACCGAAATCTTTCTTGCCTGGGAATAACTCTTGACGCTTATCAGATCTTTCTATGACCTCTGCATACTTTCCTTTTTCGAATAGATCATAAGTTTTTTCGTAATAAGAAGAGATAGAACCTTCATTATCTCTAAGTGACTTAGCATAACTTGGGTCTGTAGCTAATAGAGTAAACTTCGATTCGGGATACTCTTGCTTCATCTTTTGTAATACCTCATTAGCCTTAGCGACATCTGGAAGATCATCATAAGAAAGATAGAGGTAAAATAATGCTTCGTCTCTCTTTTCATAATCAGGATACTCTCTGACTAACCTTTCTAAAACTTCTATAGACTTAGAGTAGTTTCTGATACGATCTCGGAATAGACCACCTAACTGAAATAAAGCATTAGATATCTTAAGGTGAGAAGAAGTCTTCTGTGCATCATTCCGTGGAATATCTTTCAGTACACCTCTGATGTCCTCATCAGTATATGTTATCTCCTCTTCTATCTCATCTATCAGATTTTCGTTAAACGAACTCGATATATCTGACCTTAATGATCTTCTCCAATTATTCTCTAAAGTTCTGTCTCCCCATATACGCTGATACTCTATCTTCCCTTGTGCAAGAGAAGATGGGTTGTAAGCAAAGAAGCTACTATTAGCACTGCCAAATGCAGCATTAGACCTTCGAATATTAGATGGTTCTGAGGATTGATTATTTAGTTCAGCGGCTTGTGCATCTCTTTCTTTGAGAATCTGCAAAGCAATATCATCTAATTCTGCTTCTGACATAAGACTTAGTCTGAGCAAACTATCTTGTAACTTAATAATATTCATATTATTAGCTATGCCTGTGAGGTTTTCAGTAAGATTTTCTACTTGCCTATATCTCTCATCTTGCTTGCTCATACTTTTAAGCACGACATCAAATTTGTTTTTCGCCTCCGTGTATAAACCTTGGTCAAACAACAGATTCCCTAATTTATAATTAGCCTCAAGCTTAATGTTTTTATTTCCGTTAGATTCTGCAAGTGCAGACTCAAAGTCTGCAATGGCTCCATCTACATCTCCAGCTTCCAACTTAACTTGTGCAATCGCGAAAAATATCTGATCTCTAAGATTTTTATTTTTCCTGTCTTCTAGCAACTTATCCAGTTGCTTAATGACTTTCTCACGAGATGATTGTCCCTGCTTATAAGCAAGTTTGATTTCATTGATCTTAGCATTGAGTTCCATTTCGTACTCTGGGCTATATTTCTTAGCTCGACGGTATTCCTCATATGCCATAGACGGGTTATCCATCAGCTCATATAACTGTGCTTTTATAAAAGCATACCTTGCTCTACGTTTTCTATTCTTATCTTTTTCTATAGCAGTTTCTAATTCTACAAGTGCATTAGGATAATCTTTAGTTTGTATATAGAGGTGTGCCTTAGCTGCAGGTAGATCATCTGCTATTCTATCAGAGAGACCTGCTGTTCCTTCTAACTTACTGATCACATACTCCGCTGTACCAAATCTCTGCTGCTCGATGTATGTCCGTGCTAGCCAATAGAGGCCATGTGTATAAGCGGTTTTGTTTTTAAATATGGCACCCTCACCTTCTCTCTCGTATTTCTTCTCTTCTTTCTTCTTTTTCTCCTTCTCTTCTTCCTCTAATTTTTTCTTTCTCTCTGCTTCTTCTATAGCCTTCTCATTAGCCTCTGCGAGTGCATTAGTCACAGCTGGGTCTACTGTCGTTTTATTCTTCTCCTCCTTCTTATTATCTGATTTTTTCTTTGTGCTACGAGAAGTTCCTCTTTTAGAGCCTCTTTTAGAACCTCTTTTCTTACGGTCCTTCTTACGTTGCTTAGCTTCTTCCTTACGCTGCTTATCTTTTTCTTCTCTTTCTTTCTTAGCTTGCTTTCGTTCTTCCTCTCTTATCTTATCCTTTTCTTTTCGCTCATCAGCTTTTTCTTCTCTTTCTTGTTTGAGCTCTTTACGTTTGTCTTTAGTGGACTTCTTTTTATTATTGGCCTTATAGACTCTACCATAGGGATTCTTAGGATCAAACTCTTCTTCGAAATACTGAAATGTCTCTAATGCTGCAGCATAATCTTGCTTAAGATATTGGGCTTTCCCTATCAGTACATAACAATCATCTAAGTAATTACTGACGTCATGTATAGTCGCTACAGTGGTAAGCTTTTCTATCGCCTTATCCATATTATCATTAATGGAGGCTGCACCTTCTACATCTACATAATCGTATACATCTAGTAAGCCATTGTAGTTATCCTGATGCATTGCTTGGAGTGTTACAATACTTTCGTCCATCAGTTCCTCGGCATTAAAATAACCGTTAAACTTTGCAGTTGTGTTGTGATATAGCTTCTTAAGGCCTTTGACCTCAGATTTCTTCTTAGTCGTAGAGCAAGAACTTAATATTAATAGAAGTAATATCGAAAAAAGAATACTTGGTAACTTTCTCAAACCTTATCCCTTGATTTTGTTATAGTTATATATAGAAGAGGAACGAATGGATTAGCAAATTGCATAATTATCCATAAGCCATGACACTTATCATCTTGTATAACAGATTTGTGGCAAAATTATTTTAAATAATCGAGTAAAACTATATAAACACTATATCAATTGAAATTGTATATGATTAACTTTGCAATTATAAATCATTAGATGTCAGACGCTTCCGACAAGAAGAAAAATATAAAGCAACGATTAGGGGATAGATATCGACTCGTCATACTGGATGATGATACATTGGGCGAGAAGAAGTCCATGAGATTCACCATGTTGGGTCTATTCAGTGGACTTACCGCTTTCGTCCTATTAACAGTAGGCTTGAGCTATGCTTTGATTGCATTTACACCCATGAAATATCTAGTCCCTGGCTATGGTGAATTAGAAAGTAACTCTGTATACATCGATCTCAACGAAAAAATAGAGATCTTAGAAAAAGACATTAATGATCAGCGAGTCTACACAGAAGGCATTAAAAACATGCTTAACCCTTATGCGTTAAAAGCTGACAGCGCCTCATCAAACACCACTAATAGTAGAAATTTTCTACAGAATGATAGGAAAAATGACAATCTATCTAACACATCGAGTTTAGAACATTACTACTTTTGCAGTCCTCTTAAAGGTAATGTCAGTGCAGAGTTCGATATAAATATTAAGCATTACGGAATAGATATCGTCGCTGCAAAAGACTCACCAGTTAAGAGCGTTCTTAATGGAGTAGTTATCAATGCAGATTATTCCACCAAGACAGGAAATACAATAAGTGTACAACATGGAGATAATATCGTCTCTGTATATAAACACAATTCCGCATTGCTTAAGAAAATAGGTGATCAGGTGAGTGCATGTGATGCCATTGCAATTATCGGCAATACAGGTAAATTGACCTCAGGACCACACGTTCATTTTGAATTATGGAAAAATGGGATTGCAATCGATCCTGCAGAATATATAGAATTTAATTATTGACAATACATACTTATCAAACCATCATTATGAATGAGGAACTAAAAGAACTATTTGATGAAGACGGAAATCTACTCAGCCCAGTATTACCTGACCATATCAAGAACTACCTTATAGATATAGATGGCACGATATGCGATGATATACCCAATGAGGAACCTCAGAGAATGCTGACAGCAGCTCCCTATCCTGATGCCCTGGAGATCCTTAATAAGTGGTATGATGAGGGGAACATCATCACCTTTTTTACATCTAGAACAGAAGATCACAGAGACTACACAGAGACATGGTTATCTAAGCATGGATTTAAGTATCATGGTCTACTTATGGGTAAGCCTCGAGGAGGTAATTATCACTGGATAGATAATCATCTTGTAAAAGCTACTCGATTCAAAGGAAAATTTACTGATCTAATTATGGCTAAGAAGGATATTGAGGTTTTTGAGGATTAGATTTTTTGATCTATCAGATCTTCTACCGCTATCGCTGCATCAGTATACTTAAATGTGTAACCAGCTTCTATCAATCTCGCAGGAGATACACGAGTGCTATTAGTCAGCATCTCAGTCATCTCACCCATCGTGATCTTGAGCGCTAACTCAGGTACTGGCATCACTAATCCAAATCCATCCTTGCCTTTCTTGACCGCCTGCACGAGTGCCTTGTTAGTCAGTGGATCTGGAGCAGTTCCATTATATACACCACTATAGTTATCATCTGTTAATGCTGCTATCATCATCCCACAGATGTCATCGATATGCACCCATGAATAGTAAGCCTGACCATCACCGAAATATCCGTATGCACCCAAGGCGGTAGGCTTAAGTATTTCCTTAAGCGCTCCCCCTTTAGTACTCAATACGATCCCAATTCTCAATATCATAGAGCGATCTATGATCGTACCTAATGGCTTATGCGATTCTTCCCAAGTGACTGTCACCTCCGACAAAAATCCTTCTCCTGGCTCATCTGATTCCGTCATGATCTTATCACCTCCATCGCCATAGTAACCGACAGCAGATGCACCAACATATACCTTCGGTCTATCCTGCCTTTCTAAAAGATACTTATACAGTGTCCCTGAACTATCTACACGACTATCTAATATAACCTGCTTGCGATCATCAGTCCATCGCTTATCTGCTATCCCAGCTCCAGCAAGATTAATGATGGCCTCTACCCCATCCAGCGCAGCCTCTTCCATAGATCTTTCCTTAGGATTCCACTTGTAGTAAGAGACATTATCCTTATTAGACTTTGGACTTCTTGTAAGAATATTAATTTGATATCCAAGTCCTAAGAGCTCTACTAATCTTGAGCCAATTAATCCTGTACCACCTGTGATCAGTAATTTCATATTAATTAATCAGTTATAAAATGATAACACATAGATTAAAAAAAGGTTATCAACTTTCCAAATACCTATTAACTTCACTTATACGTTAAAGTGTCCCTTGTCAGTACTTTATTATGATAATTATACTGCCAACAGATCCAGTTTTTCTAATTGAGCTATGAATGGGCTATGAGGAAATACCTGTCTGACTTTCGTAAGTATATCGACAAATTGTACATCCATCCTTAAATTATAATAACATAAACCCATATTGTAGTAGGCATCCTCCTTATGTCCATAATGCATAATAGAAGTTTGAAAATACATCAATGATTCCTCATAATATCCAAGATCATAATATATTCCACCAATCTCATAAGCCACATCCTCAGGCTCGCCAATATGGAAATAGAAGTATCCTACTTGACTCAATATCTGAGATAAGCGTCTACGATCTTCTATCGAAATATTCTGTATAAGAATTTTAATCCGTGGTAGAAACTTCATAAAGAATGAGCTATCATAAGCTGCCATTCTTATTAATGCTATAATCTCAAAAAGCTCAAGTTCAAAAGCATTTTTATATGCTAATTTCTTAATAGTATCAATATCATCAGGTCCGAAATCATTAACGAATCGCTCATATGCAAAAGCTGTATGACGATAATGATCACTATGATCTAACATCAAAAAACAGGTTAATTCTATATGGAATGTAGAGTAGTTAGGAAACAAGCTTATACCACCTTTCTTATTACAATAAGCACCAAGTCCATGATAGTTAACCCAAAAAGAAAAACTGCCATGCTTAATAACATTTGGTTTCGGCTGGTTATCGATATCCACCATCTCATGATAACCTTTGTCCATAGACAAAGCCATAAGACCTTTCTCTGATAACTGCGCTAAGTTATCTAAGCAATGCATACTCTTACGTGGAAAAAACAAATACGTATTAAGTCCCTTATTCAGATACTCTGATAGTATTTCATTTTCTATTTTGTCAGCATAGAATGGCATCACTACTGGCGTACTCTGATATTCTAATTTTATACTTTTAATAATTGATGTGAAGTCATCTACTTCGGGATCTGTGGTCGTCGATACAGATACAGCGCAGGATGCCATCTCATGATCTTGGACTCTAAATAAATCTACGGGCAATGAGTCAAAAAAATAATTACCCAATGCTACGATTGGTTGCTTCAGTTCACCTACTCCGATAGTTTTATCCGCATGCCATAATTTGATTTCTTTTGAATTAACAGCATCAAAATAGGCAACATCTAATATGCCCAAGTCAAAAAACTTTTTTAGTTGAAGATGATTTTTGTAAAACAATAAATCTTCTTCAACTATATCACTTAATATATAACAGAATGGAGGTAATTTTGCCTTATGCGTCTGGATCAGTTTCTCGAGATGTTGGAGTATATGATAAGCCAATCTACCATGCCCAGCTCCAAGCTCAAGAATGTATACGGTATCTATAATATTAACCTGCTCCGCTACATCATATAGGAACGCCAAAATCAATTCGGCATAAGTTCTACCCACCATAGAATTACTCGTCATGTGATGCGGGACTACTCCACTACGCCAAGCATCGATGCCTGTCTCTTCGTAATAATCTCTATTTAACTGCCAAATATCACTCTCAGCGAAAGGCTTAAAGCTTAGTGATTCTGATGCTGTATTATCCATTAGTTCTTGCTTTGTGATAGAAATAATATCTCAACTCAGCAAGCAACTATATGGGTAATAGCGGCCGACAAAATTCAAATGATAGTATTAAGATAGCATCTTATACTGACATAAGTCACTGATAACCATAAGGCAAGCTAATTAAAGAGTAATAGAGGTATGTTTTCCACCATTTGCAATAAAGTGAGATAATACATAAGTGACTAAAATCTATAACTAAGAACTTGAATAACGATATATTATCAGGATTAACTGCGACATTGGCAATTCTTCCTGAGCCTGTCGAATTTGCATTCTGGGGAAGACTTGATTCTCAATTATAAATTGAAAATAATATACTACTGAGCAATCACAAACTTAGATATAAAACTCAGGTTACCCTTAGTCAATTGCATAAGGTACATTCCTGATTCTAACTGACTCACATCCAGCTCTAATTCAGATGTATGATCGGTTATGCCTGACAATATATGTCTGCCTGATATGGATGTAACGGTATAGTTGTAGCTCCCGATATCGTGAAGAGATACGCTTACAATATCATAAGTTGGATTAGGAAAGAGAAGCATATTTGTAGTCTCAAATACAGAGGGTACATTAGACAAAAAATAAATGGCGTCGCAATCTCGATCGATATTAAAATCTACCGACCCAATATCGTCCTCATAACATCTAATCGGACCAGCATGAGGATCGCAATTATTTCCTTGGGGGAGTAAGTAGTTTGTGCTCCCTATTCCGAGAATGACTTCATTAGCAAAAAAGAACCCATCTGTGCTCGAATTAGGATTACTTGAGTATTGCACTTGTCGATCTACTCCATTAATTGTGATGGTATTAACTGAATCTACGCTCACTTCTATAGGAAAATTAGATCCAAAAGTCGTAACTGCGTAGCTCTCTCCAGCAACTAAATTAAAATCATAAAGAATAGATTCGTTCTGATTAGTTACGTCATGGGTATACCATATATTATCTACTTCTCTTATAAGTGGTAATCTATCACCAGAAGCTGCACAGGTGTTCTGACCCTCTAATGTATACCATGTATCGCCACCGATTATTGTGTCGCCTACTACGAGCAATTGTATAGGTACAACTCTGCTTCCTAATTCACTCTGAGAATAGGTCCACTTAGTTCCTATACCCAGATCAGTCTGAGAAAAAGCCAGAACAACCCAAAGCAAAATCATTATTGTTATAAGTTTCTTCATAGTAATTAGATTATAGATATTTCATATTATACATTAATAACACTACTTACTCACAATAAACTTAGACACATAACTCTGCTCACCTTTTGTCAATTGTAATATATACATTCCCGATTCTACCTGACTCATATCCAGTTCTAACTCTGATAAGTGATTAGTCATCCCAGATAATAAATGTCTTCCAGATATTGACATAACTGTATAGTCGTAGTTGTCGCTATCAGGAAAGGTAACTCTTAGCATACTTTGTGTAGGATTGGGATATATGACATCTTCTTGGTCTTCAAATAAATCATTACTACTTACAAGGAAAGGACAATCGGTATCATCCTCACAATAGTAGGCTAAGCGAGGTGTAAAGTAGCCTGTTGTAAAGGAGTCTTTTAATCCATCGACAAATAGTCCTTTGCTGTATCCTATTCATTCTATGAGGTAACCATCTCCATAAAACTCAGAATAAGAGAAAATCTTGCTGACAATATCGAATTCTATACGAGTCTCTATTTCATTAATAATCAAAGGGTCGTCTTCGAAGTACATGGTATTACATAGGTCAATGGTATCTCCTATCTCAAGATTAAAATCATAGATGAGTGATTCTTCTCCCAGCGGGCAGTCTCCAGATAAAAATATATAATTCTCATTCTTAATTAAAAAAACTTGCTTACCAGTCTCACGGATTAATCCAAACAAGGATTTATTGATAAATCTAAATTCTGTTTGACCAGAAATAGGTTCCACCTGCGAGTTGTAAACTTTTTGATAACTTATATTATTCACTATTGTATCACTTTCTATCTTAAAGGCGTTGTAGTTATCTATTCCATAATCATCAATATAAGATATCACCCATATAGCTCCTTCCTTTACAAGTGGATTGTAGTCTTGAGCATTTACAGATGAGGTAGATAATAGGATGAAAAATAAGATTAGCTTGTTCATATAATTATAATTTTCTTTAATTCGCTTTGTTAAACTAAGTCGCATAACTCATATGGCCAGAGAATCGAAATTAACTTAACTATCTATTGATTACTATATGGTCAGACCTTATAGTACCATCGTCAAAAACAATCTTTATAATATAGGTTCCTGATGGCACATCTGATACGTCAATCTGTGCATCATCGGACTTTGTCAATAATTGCCGCCCATCAACAGTCATTAATTTTACATGATTAAGTTTTTCATCTGATTCTATATTAATAACTGCACTTGCAGGATTAGGATAGATTGAGAAATCGTAGATCTTTGAAATCTCATCAACGGAGGTGGTCGATACAATAGATGTAAAAGAATCATTGGTTTCAATACATCCTAAAGTATCCATAATATTAGAAAAATAAACAACAGTTGTATCATTCCAAACTTGCGGATTTTCTGTAGTGATATCTGATATATTATAATTTGGAAACCATTCATAGCTAACTGGTAAATCAGAAAATGCTGCACCAAAAATTTGAATGGTATCTTCTGGTCCTTTAATTCTAGTAGTGTTAGAAAAAGTATAATCCCATGCAGAAAAAATCAAACTCATAGAGTCAGTACATGTCTGATTATCTGATGTAATTCCAGTTAAATAAACTGTGAGATATTCATCAAAATACGATTCAATACTTGGATCTAATCTATCGGTCTCACGGAATAATTGATTTGTTACATCTCTTCCATCTGATAATGTTCTGGCAGACCAGCTGTAACTTACGATATCTCCACTAAGTAATTTTCCATCTAATCTAATCGTATCCTCTTGATTAGCATTCATAATACAGCCTATTAAATCTTCTCCTGCATCGACCTCACATTGTGATGTGACAGTTTCTTGCAAAAGCAATGTGATGCTTAATAAGAATAAGTACTTCATGGTTGTCGTTTTTTATAATTTATAAATCACTAATAATATTAGCTTGTTCATAATAAGAAAAGTTTCGGTTTAATTTGTTTTGATAAATATCGTTACATAGCTCTGCTCACCTTTATTAAGTCCAATAAGATACATACCCGATTCTAAGTTACTTATATCTACATCTAATTTAGATGCATCATTAGAAGTACCAGTAAGTATAGTACGTCCATCCATAGACGTCACTCTATAATTATAGATGCCACTATCAGGAAATACAACCTGCAGTACATCTACCGCAGGGTTAGGATAGATGATCAGGGGTGCTATCTCATGATCTTCTACACTGACTAATCCAGTAGCACGACAGTGTGGTACAGCAGGGTTAATGTGGTAAAATTGCTCATTAAGATAATAACAATTAAGCAGCTCTTCTCCGTAATCACCAGAGCAAAAATCTGGTGGCCATAGCATACCATGATAGGTGCCTATACCTTCTATCCAGGTCAAGGTATTCTCCGGATTATCCTCACATGCGAGTACCCAATATTGTCGCTTCGCCTTATTAGTGAGTCGCATCGTATCAGTCTCTATTACAGTCAACTTGTGAGGTGTGTACGCTGACTCAAATGTATCTCCTAATTCTAAATTAAAGTCATAGACTAATATACTGTCACCATCCAAGAGCCAATAATATTCTCTATTATCATCGGTGACATAGAAATTAACATTATTGTTGTCCTCATATATAAAATCATCTCTCAGGTCCAGATACGTATCTGTTCTTGCCATTCCTGAACCAAGAAAAAACCTAAAAAAAGTCTGCTTAATGATACCACCATCTGCGGAAGGGTTCTGATAATACCATATCGCTCCGTCGTGCATCATGGGGCTAAGGTAAGGGTCGCCTCCGATCAGTTGCACCTGACCACCACAATCTGTCTCTAAGCAGCCGTACTCATCAGTGTGCATCAGCCATAAGTCTTCTCCTATATCATCCCGATCTATAGTGCCAGAGATCAATAGACTTCTATCTGGCAATTGGGAAATATTAAGTAGATTACCATTTCGAGAAAATAGTGTAAGATTATCTGGAGCTGTAGGTCTATCAGCGTAAGATCTCTCCCAGAGTATTTCTCCAGTAAGAACATCTAATTGAAACATAAAACCAGATAATAACAATTCCGGAAGATTACTATATCCGCCAACGCTGATAATATTTCCATCTTCTGATCTAAAAAGATTGAGGATAGAGCGTTGGTCATATTCGTATCGTGGATCTATTCTATTGCGCCATATAACTTCTCCGGTTGCACTTACTCTTATCAGATCTTGACTTCTATGTTCTTCATTAAAAATATATGTCACGATACTATTATCAGCTAATATCACAAATGATATGTGAGCAAAGAACTGGTTATATAATATAGGAGGGTCTATCCAACGATAGACTTCATCACTCTGAGAATCATATTTTACAAAACTCCTATAATGATTGTCTTTTGGAGAAGCTTGCGCATTGTAATCAAATAAAAAATTAAGCATTCCATCTGGTCCTACTTCTGCATCCCATATCTCTATACGATCATGTAACGGATGCAAGAACACCATAGTGTCATAGGACAAGTCAATCTTATTATACCACACCATAAGACCCCTTACTGTCTCTATTTCCGTAACGGTATCATACTCACGTGTCTGGCCATAGACGACAACCTTATCTCCGTATATCACCGTACCGTATGGAACATAGGCATATATGGGATACAGGGGATCTGATGGTGTATCACCCGCCAGTTCAGTGATATTATACTTAGCCGACTGCAAGACTTCTCCATCATGTGTCATCTTATATAGTCTATAACCATCATACTCTATCGTATCTCCGATCTGATATCCACTGATGTACATATTATCCTCATCTATAGAGGTCCTGTGTGCTGCACCTATTATATGAGGATACTGGATGGAATCTATCATACTTCCATCTGTACCCACCTTATAGTAATGTAGGCAAGATTGTGATCTGTTATCACAAGTCCCATTGCCTAGTATGATATGCTCATCATCACTAAGGCTATGCATACTCGTGGCATTTTCGTTCTCTGTACTGTATACATCTTGGTAGGTGCTGTGGTAGTCTTGAGCTACAGCAGCTATAATGATACTAATAGAAAATAATGTAGTCAGTAATGATCTCTTCATGATAATTAATATAAGAAAATTAAAAAAAGAGCGGCTCTGTCAAAGCCGCTCTTAAATTACTATTATTCTATGATAATTATTTTCTCCGTGTGGATGATTCCTTTTTTTAATCACTTATTATTATCTAACGACAAAACGAAACCTGTAAACTAAAATTGATATGATTTTCCTATATTACATAGTAACCTACATCTTCACTAAGACATTAATGTACATGGATATCAAAAGAGTAAATGCCAACAATATCAAAGCGTCAGTAGCATTTCTGCTAATCTTTTCTTGTATAGTAAATATTGAGGCTCAGAGGTTAGATTTAACTCAAGTGAGCTCATTTGAGGAATTTCGTTATGATATTTTCGAAATTTCTCCAGTTGGAGCTTGGTTTATTTATCTTAATACGGGAGAGTTAATGACTTCTGAAGACGAAGGAACCTCATGGCAGGCCTTCCCAATTCCACTTAATGAAGAACTTAAGACCATACGCTTCTTCAGTGACGGCTCACCTTTTATAACTACAGAAACTGGCTATTATACTTGGGTAAATAACCAATGGAATCAATTATCAGATTTTGAAGCTAACCAGATCTTCTATTATCGAGGTGGCAAAATAATTACTGATCGTGTCATTAAGATATACAATGATACCTTATGGCACGCTCAAGGTTCTCAAATATATATTTCTACCAATAAAGGTCTAAGTTCTGAAGCAGTTCTAGAATCTGATAGTTTAGGGCTGGTCCAGATTATTGAGATTAGTGATAAGCACGTGTATCTATTGGGAAAAACTTACAAAGATTCTTTATTTAATTTTAGTTATTTTGGAGATACCTTTTACGAAAAATACAATCGGAACTACCTCATTGAAGACAAGGTATTTCCACCACATTTAGATAATTCTTTTAGTATAACCACGATAGGGAAACTTGGTGTATCTAAATCTGACTCTATAGTCTTTACCACTGTCAAGGATTTAAGTGGTTTAGATGGTGGTTATTTAGAAGATGTTTTTGGCATTAGAACTCAAATTAGAACACATGATTTCAAAGTTTATGGTAATAGGGCGTATTTTACTTACAATGGTCACAACTTTGGTGTATATGATATTATCAGTGGACAACTTTCCGAATATGAGATAAACCAGCAAGGCACCATTCATATTCATAATGATAAAATCTATATTTCTGATAAGAATAAAATCCTTGATGTTTCCGATTATGCTTCTGGTCAGATAAAGACCATAATTCCAAACTTAAAGAGAACTTATCTCAATGCGAAAAGCTATAAACTCTCATCTACTGGAATTTTGTATGCCTATACTGGATATAACATATTTACATATTCTTCTCAAGATAGTAGATGGACCCAGTTAGATTTAGCTCATGATAAAATCTTTAGTTTTGACTTAAGTCCTGGAGGTAATTTATTTGTCTTAAGCGCTCAACACTTATTTGTAAGTGAGGATAATGGAGTGACAATAGAAAGGAAAGAACATTTGAGCTTCCTATTCCGACAGGGAATTAAAGATGGAATCTTATCTAGCATGAGGGTATTTGATGATAATACTGTTTATTTATCAGCTTATGTTCCAGGAACTTTGTCTTCTCCCTTCTACAAAGTTTCAATTAACCAAGGAGATGATTTCTATTCAGACTACAGCATGATCTATCGGTATGGTTTTAAGCATTTGGAAGGCAATGCTATTTTATGCAGTGATAATGTTTTAGGGGAATTTATAGGATATGATTTTAAACCTTCTTGGGATCCTACCCATCCTGACATTGTAGGTCTACCTTTCGGATATGTATTGCTTCCCATCGATTCTAGTCTGATTTATTTACATCCAGGAGATAGAAGCAGAGAAGGGTTTAGTTTGTATACAGAAGATTTTGGTAAGACATGGACTAAAAGTACATTCGGCCCATTCGGAGCCTTGTACAAAGGTAGTACATATGAATCCAGCTGGGTAAGCTCACGTAGAGATTATCGCGTATTCTTAAGAGAAAGTTTAATAGGGCCATTTACTGAAATAGATTTTTCTAGCTTAGGATATGTTAGATCTATTCTGGCTGAGCCAAATGGTGATACTTTTTTCGAGCATAATCAATTGCTATATAAAATAGGAGATCTTAATTATCATCCTCAGAAAATTTCTGGACGTGTGTTTTTAGATATGGATGATGACTGCTCATTAGATATTGGCGAAGAAATAATTAGCTCTCCTTGGAATTTTTCTTTAAATGGCCTCAATTATTCACTTACAACATTATCTACAGATGGCACCTTTGATTTTGATGTACCTATAGGCGATTACCAATTGGAGGTACATCCACCTTCTACCCTTTGGTCTTTATGCGACAGTATCTATGACATCTCTGTAACAGCTCCTATGCAAGAGATAGTCCAAGACATTGCCGTCAGTACGGAAGAGCAATGTGCAAGATTAGAAGTAAGTCTTAGCACTCCAAAAATAAGAAGATGTAGATTGACAACCTATACCTTGTCGGTACAGAACACAGGTGTCTTGCCATCGGATGAGGTCAATGTAGAAGTAACACCCGATCCATTTTTCGAATTTCAAGATTTTGGTGCTAATGTGCCATACGAGGTACTAAGCAACGGAAATATAAGATTTAGTTTTGGTAGTCTCAATGTGATGGAGTCTAAACAAGCACGTATCCTCTTTAAAGTTTCCTGCCAGAGCGATCTCGGGCAGCAGCACTGCATGTTTGCAGAAGCATTCTCTGATAACACTTGTGACAATGCAGCATCTACCTTATACACAGAATATCAAAATAACGTCGGACCCTTTGACCCTAATGACATGCGTGTATTTAATAGTCTCGGATACAAAGCTTTAAATTTTGAAAAAACTGATAGACAGTACTATCATGTAAGATTCCAAAATACGGGAACAGATACGGCAGAGAATGTCGAGGTGAAAGTAACTTTAGATGATTCTTTGGATATCCGTACACTACAAATTTTGGACAGTTCTCATGATCATGTATCTTCTTTTAATGACGGGCATGACTTGATACTAAGATTTGATAACATCATGCTACCCGATAGTAATGCTAATGAGCCTGAGTCGAATGGATATTTCCGTTACAGCATATTACCAATTAGCGAAGTTGTAGAAGGACAACAGTTCAGTTCTCGAGCAGCTATCTATTTTGATTACAACCTTCCTATTCTTACAAATTTTGGTATTGCTCAAATCGGTAAGCAATGTGGTCCACCAAAAGTGCAGAAGGTAGATGCAGCTCTATGTATTGGGGAAAGGTATGACGATTATTTTCGTTCTGGATATTATGAAGATTTCTTTACCTCAGCAGATGGTTGCGACTCCATTAGAAAACTAAATCTTACAATTCACGACAAACATAATACCAGACTCGACGATGTAATAATTTGTCCTGGAGAATCGTATAACCAAATCACAAATGATACTATAGTTGTGGATTCATTACTGAATTATTTTGGATGTGATTCCATTGTAAAACAAGTTTTCTATCAACCTGATTGGTCAAGTGATAGACAACAAATATTATTAGGTTGTGTGGGAGATACATTAATGGGTTATTATGAATCAGGTATATATTCTGATACAATTAGGTCGAGAAACTCTTGTTATGTAAATGTCATAGATGTAACAATAACAGAGTTAGAGCACCAATCGGAATACCATGAATTATGTTATGGAGAAAGTCTTGACACCATCTCCCAATCAGGCACTTATATAGATACCATCAAGTCCTATAATCTATGTGATTCACTTATTATAGAACGAGAAGTTCTCATATTAGACCAAATCTTAAGTAGCATAAACAGCGAGGGCTGTCAAGGTGATATCATCGAAGGTTATGATGAGTCTGGAACATATACGGACATACTTACATCTACATTAGGTTGTGATTCCATCAGGACTTTAATATTGAATCTCCACTCAGTGACTTCATCGAATGAAAGTTTCTCTATTTGTAGGGGACAGAATTATCTCGGTTATACAGAAAGTGGAATCTACTTAGATACATTGATATCATCTAAAGGCTGTGACTCCATCAGGTCTCTAAGTCTTGAAGTATATGAGACTCCTATACAATACCTCAATTTGGAAATTTGTTCTGGAGAATCATATGAGGGCTATACTGAGACAGGGACGTACACTGATGTATATACATCAAATGATGGATGCGACTCTACAAGAGTATTAGATCTACTGGTACGTCCTAATTCTATAGTGACAGATACGCTCTACTTATGTCCATGGGAAATGTATGAGGAAGAAAAAGCACCTGGAAGAGTGGATGAATATTATACTAATAATTTTGGCTGTGATTCTATAATGCAGGTAGAATTAATCTTAGTGGACCGACTTGATCCTAGTTGTGCTCTTGAATATGATTCGAACCCTAAGTTGATGAAAAATACAGAGTATCTTAATCTGTCACCTAATCCAGTCCTAGACTTCTTGACTCTTGAGGTCATTAGAGATAGACAACTTCCTTCCAAATTAAAGCTCATAAACTCTCAGCAACAATTAGTACATACCTATGATATTAACAATCACAAGACGAGTATCGATATCTCAAATTTTGCGAATGGACTGTACATTATTGTCTTGCAATCAGGGCATAATATATACGTGCAGAAAATAATTAAAATGTAAAAATCAGAGTTGCCTCTAAAGTAAAGCATATATAGTATATCCATTCAGCTTAACACCTATTATTACTTTACCTTCTTTCTACATACCTTAGCAACCAAACATCTAACACAGTGAAAGAAGCATATATCATAGACGGCACCAGATCTGCATTTGGAAAATTCAGAGGGAGCTTAGCACCTATCAGAACAGACGACTTACTGGCGCATGTGCTTAAGGCACTTGTAGATAAGAACAGTCACATCCCAACTGACGCATACGAAGATGTGATCATAGGATGTGCTAATCAAGCTGGAGAAGACAATCGTAATGTGGCTCGTATGGGATTGTTATTGGCTGGCCTGCCTTGGACGGTTCCAGGGGAAACAATTAATCGATTATGCTCATCAGGAATGTCTACCATCGTACAAGCGAATCGAGCGATCAAAGCTGGTGATGGAGATTTATTTATCAGTGGAGGCGTAGAACATATGACACGTGCACCGCTCGCCGTATCTAAGTCTGCCAGACCTTATGGTGGAGATATGAAGATGTACGACACCAGTTTTGGATGGCGTTTCGTCAATCCTAAAATGAAGGCAATGTATGGCACAGATGCAATGGGCAATACTGCAGAAAACCTTGCGGAACTGTATAAGATCAGTCGAGAAGACCAAGATAAATTCGCGATGTGGTCACAACAGAAAGCTGCTGCTGCTCAGAAGAGTGGTCGATTAGCAAAAGAAATAACAGCGATAGAAATCCCACGAAGAAAACAAGATCCTTTGGTTTTTGATCAGGATGAATTTATTCGTGCTAATACATCTATGGAAGCATTGGCTAAGTTAAGGACTGTCTTCAAAGAAGGAGGCACCGTCACAGCTGGTAATGCCAGCGGACTTAACGATGGATCGGCAGCAGTCATAGTTGCATCAGAAGATGCCGTAGCAAAATATAATCTACAACCTAAAGCAAGAATTGTAAGTTCTGCAGTCGTAGGCGTAGAACCCAGAATAATGGGTATCGGTCCTGTCAAAGCTACACAAAAAGCATTAGCAAAAGCGGGGTTGACATTGGATGATATGGGTGTCATCGAACTCAACGAAGCGTTCTCAGCACAGAGTCTGGCATGTACACGAGAATTGGGATTAGCTGATAATGATCCTCGTGTCAATCCTAATGGTGGCGCTATATCTATAGGTCACCCCTTAGGAGTATCTGGTACTCGTATTAGTTACAGCCTTGCACTGGAGCTGCATGAGAAAAATGTGCAGTATGGCCTGGCGACTATGTGTGTGGGTCTTGGTCAGGGATATGCTATGATAATCGAGAAGTGCTAAGCACAATATTCTCGAGTGATCTCAACTAATAAATAGATAATCTGTTGCTAATTATTTTTGACATAAGGTTGTGTATTAATGTACCGACTAATTCAAATAAAGATTACTATGGACTCAATATTACTTTCAGCACTGAGTATAAGTATAGGATTTAACCTATCTCTATTTTTTGTCGCTTACTTCTTTCAGACAGACAAGCTGACTGACTTTAGTTACAGTCTGTGCTTCCTGATGATTAATGGATTGGGTTTCTACATGTCGGATAAGAGTTACATAGATTGGATAATTTTTCTTCTTATTTCTATATGGGCTTTTAGATTAGGTGGATATTTATTTATAAGAATTATGGCAATGGGTAGAGATGCCAGGTTTGATGAGTTTAGAGAAAGGTTATTATCGTTTATTCAGTTCTGGATCGTGCAAGCTATAAGTATATTCATCATCAGTCTTTCGTTTCTTTATTTTTATAGTAACAATAATGGCGTGCCTTCACTCCTATTTTGGGTCGGTATCGGTATCGCAGTTTTTGGATTAGTTGTGGAGACAATTGCGGATAATCAAAAATTCAAATTCAAAAAAAGTAATCCTAACGAATTCATGCAATCTGGATTATGGAAGAAAATTAGACACCCTAATTACACCGGAGAGATACTGTTTTGGATTGGGGTATTCTTAGCTGTCGCTAGTTATATAAGTGGATGGCAATGGACAGCACTTCTATCACCATTGTGGATAGTGACTCTGTTGCTTAAGTTTAGTGGGATACCGCCTCTGGAGAAAACTTGGAATGAGAAATATGGAAATTCTGAGTCATTCAAAAAATATAAAAAACAGAGCTGGCGATTGTTGCCTGGATTGTACTAGACTGTTGATTCATAATTACTGTTAGTTAGGGATGTTCTGAAGTAACTCAGAATTTAGCTACATACAGCCAATAAGGGGGTCACATGCCTATCAGATTTGTCATGATTTTTGTCCAGCTATCCCACCTCCAAAGGTTTTTGAAGTTCCATCATTACAAAATGACTTTGGTCATTTCGTTGGTTAACACCACCACTCTGTCCTACCAAATCCCCTCACACTTTATATCCTTATCCCTGCAATTCTTGCAGTGCTAAAATAATGTAATCCCTCTGGGATTAAAACTTCTTACTTCTGAATATCCATAGTTAATCCTAAACTCATCATTTACATTAAAGAATCAATAATCCAAACTCAAACACTTTCTCCATCGTTTCCCCAAACCAGAATAGTGTGAAGTCTTCCAGTTTCTCTTCATAACTTTTTCTGAATTCTGAATAGGTCCAAATCTCTTCGTCCATAGATAGCCTCATCTTATCTAAGGTTTCGTGTAACCAAGTAGCTTCTGCATTTGATAATACACAGTCACATTCCATAGATTTATTATATAGATGTAATACGTATGTACCATTTTCATTTTCCGTAATGGCACACCTACCTATCCATACCAACTTAGAATGAGAATTGGCATTGATTACGTCAGGCTGAGACTCTAAGCTATCCATGATAAAGTCTGGCGAGATAGTAGTCTCAGGTACTTCTATATCAAACCACTCTTGCAGCGGCATCTCAAAGCATCTGTCATGCATGTAATTATACAATGATTTCTTAAGTCCATAGCTGAATACATTATGATCTATACCTGTACTGTCTACAAATTGTACATCATTATCAGCGAAAGTAATTTCTGAGTTGATCGGTTCTACGCCATACTTCTCTGGTTCCATACCCACTGGACTATGAGCTGTCATGGCAAACTGGTGCCAAAATCCTGATCTCAATATCTGCAACTCAAACATCTGTCGAACCATCTCAAGACTATCAATCGTCTCTTGTACGGTCTGAGTAGGATATGCGTACATAAGGTAGGCGTGCACCATAATACCACTCTCAGTGAGATTGCGACTGACTTGAGCAACTTGCTCTACAGTAACGCCTTTCTGAATCAATTCTAACAATCGATTAGATGCCACTTCTAATCCTCCTGATACTGCTATACAACCAGATGCACTTAGCAATCTACACAGATCTGCTGTAAAGCTTTTTTCAAATCTTATATTAGTCCACCAACTGACTTGCATTCCACGACGTAATATCTCAAGTGCTAATCCCCTCATCAAGGCAGGCGGTGCTGCTTCATCTACAAAATGAAATCCTCTCTCCCCTGTATGAGCAATCATCTCTTCCATTCTATCTGCTAATATTCTCGCAGCAATCGGTTCGTAATCTTTAATGTATGATAATGATATATCACAGAATGTACACTTGCCCCAATAGCAGCCATGTGCCATTGTCAGCTTATTCCATCGGCCATCACTCCAAAGACTGTGCATAGGATTAGCGACTTCGATGACAGAGACATAATCTTCTAATAATAAGTCAGAATAATCTGGAGTACCGAGTTCGCTTTGCTTATAGTCGCTACGCAATGAAAAATTATTGTAGACTACTTTGTCATTATCAAGCAAGAAGGTTCTTTTATACAATCCAAAATTGGGATTATCTTCAGAAGGATTCGTAACATTAGAGACAAGTAACTCTATAGGCAGCTCTCCATCATCCAATGTGATATAATCAAAATACTCGAATACTCTTACATCTGTCAGTGACCGTAATTCTGTATTAGGAAATCCACCACCCATTGCAATCTTGATATCAGGATAATGTATCTTAGTGTACTGTGCACATCGGAATGCACTATATAGATTACCCGGAAACGGTACAGAAAAACAAATCAACTTAGGAGATACAGCTTTGATTCTTTGATCAAGAGTATCAACAGTAATCTTGTCTATAAAAGTATAATCACCATTGATTTTTTCATATAACTCATCAAAAGAGTTAGCACTCATTCCAAGTCGCTCTGCATATCTACTGAATCCGAAATTTTCATCTACACATTCTTTAATGAAGTCTGCGATGTCTTCGATATATAATGTCGCAAGGTACATCGCCTTATCTTGGATTCCCATAGAACCAAAAGCCCACTCCATATCATTCATCTCAGCAAATCTCCCCGCTTGAGGGAGGTAATGTTCGTTACAAATTTTTCGAGCTAAAGTCTGATTCTTAGCTTGGAGAAATAATATAACTTCGTCTATTGTCTGTAGATAATATTCTTTGAGTTGTAGAATGCGTATCGCATTATCTGATAAATCTCCTTCACACGTATTTGCATAAGCAAAAACATCTCTCAAGCCTTTCTCCGAAAATATCTTTAGAATAACTTCTATTCCTAAGTCCATCTGATATGCAACTATTCCTTTTGTATTTAGAAAACCCTTGAGGTATGCCGTCGCTGGATATGGCGTGTTGAGTTGTGTGAATGGCGGTGTTATGAGGAGGAGGTCTTTCAATGGGTTTGTTTAGAGATTCAGATAATTATTTTGAGATAAAGATATGCTCAGAAAAATTTTAGACGGTTACGGTAATTCAATTGAGTTTATTAGCCAACTTATCTATGGCCTCCATTACACGAATAGCTTGTAATTCTGAAGCAATTTTTCTCCCTGACACGTATTGTCTCAAAAGACCTGGATTTAATTTTCCAAGTTTAGCTAACTGGCTGATATTGACTTCTGGTATCAGATCAAAAACTGACTGAAGACTGACTTCAAATTTGATCTTATATTCTGATTCATAATTCTTTTGCTGCCGTCTTTTGAACTACTCAATCATTTCTATCTTTATAAGCACCACATATAAATTCATTTTGGTCTTTTTGGTCATGCCTTATCATATTACATAACATCTCTTCTTCTGGATTATCATCGTTTATGCAAGTAATACACAATGATGGCTTTTTAATAAAATTTATATTTATTTCCTTTCCTTCATCATCAAAAAATCCATTAATCTTTCCTTTGGGTATTTCGTCTGTGTGCTTATCGCTATGTATCTCGTATTCAATCTTTCTTATTGCTGATTCAATTTCATAATCTTCATTTGGATAACTTTCTCCTGTGATGCAACTATAACAACTATTTCCTACCGATGCTGAACCAACAACCCAAATGTCATTTTTACATCTGCACTTCAAACCATTTTCGTAATCATATAAAGCTTTTTTTAATCGATTAATTAAATCTTCTTTGTTAACTTTTGGGTTGTTTTTCAAGTGGATTGATACGTATTCATTTATTTTAATTGGTACGAATGCCATAATGTTAGTTTATCAAATTTTTTATTACTACTTAGTCTATTTCATATGTTCTCAGCATGTCACTGGGACGTTATCACAAACTAATAACAATACTCGTGCTGAAGAAGGAAGCATGATCGTCATGCCCCATGTTAGTCACCGGCTTTTTTCCACATTACAGTATGCTTATTCTCATTCTCCTGCCAAGTCCACCCTCAACAATTTTCTTTAATGTTGATAGTTCGATTCCAATCTTATTATTCTCAAGTCTCGAAATATAGTGTTTAGTAGTTCCGCTTCTAGTTGCCAGTTCTTCTTGTGTTAAACCTAAATCATTTCTTGTCTGTCTAATCAAGAGTCCAATTTCAACTTGTCTTGTTTCGTCAACTATACTATTCTCGTAGAGTACTATTGGATCTAATTGATAGTCATAAAAAACTATCTCACCTTTATCATTTGTACTTTCTATTTGAATATTATTCCATGAGAGTGTTCCATCGACTAAATTGACTTTCTCAAATTCCTTTTTATCATTAGCAATCAAGAACTCAATATCTTTTTTCTCAACTTTCCACTTCGAGAAAAGCTTTTTAAAGTCAATTATTCTCGATTCGCCGTTATTAAAAAGGCAAGCAATTTTAAAGTTCTCGACGTAATGAATTTTAATAATTCTTTTAACAGTTCTCATAATTTATGGATTTAATTTTTCCCACTCTTTATTCACAAATTCAGAATTCTCTTTAGCCCATGAAATGACTTTCTTTCTATACTTTTTCGGTACTCCTCCTGAATAAGTTGAGAAATCATTTATTAAAACCAATTCTTCAAATTCAGCAACGTGAATATGGAAATGTGGAGGATTATGATCTCTGGCATAAATATATACTCTAATGCCGTCTATTATTTTGATACAAGCCAAAGTTCAATTCTAATTCAAATCTAAATTTAAATAATGTTGTTCAATTAAACAACTTTAATCTTTGTCTTTTCTCTTCTTGCTGGTGACTAACATAGAGTATATGTATAACTACCATCAAGATAACACACTCACGTAAAATCATAATCCTATAGGCTCAATATTTTAAACAAAAAGATACTATGACAGTACTATTCCAGTACTTATTAAGTAATGATAGTTCAGTACCCTATCTCTTCAAAGCAAGGGTTACTTGCTTTGATCACGCCTTCGGCGTGACCGCTCGGTCGCCCACCCGAAACTAATTCTTCGACAAGCTAAGGACAGGTTGTTTCACCTTCCTGCCAGTAGACAGGGTTCCCTCACTGCCGATTGACATTTAGTCAATCGACTTCACTTTCAGCGAACCGTTCACTCACCAATCAATCGGCCGATAATCCTTAAGAAACTTCCCACACCAATGCTTACCTGTATTGATACCATCAAATAACGGATCCAAAACCCTCGCAGCACCATCGACAATATCCAATGGTGGCTGAAAGTCATGCAGTTCTTCTTTCTGCTTTGCTAAAGCAATCGGATCTTCGTCAGTAACCCATCCTGTATCTACGGCATTCATATAGATGCCATGCTTGGCAAAATCTGATGCAGCTGTATGTGTCATCATATTCAAGGCTGCCTTAGCCATATTGGTATGAGGATGTCGGTCTTCTTTTTTGAATCTGTGGAACTTGCCTTCCATGGCAGAGACATTGATGACATGTTTGATACCAGTGTTTTCTTTTTTCATGAGAGGAGCTAATCTATTACATAGCACAAATGGAGCAACGGCATTTACGAGCTGCACTTCTATCATCTCTGTGGTGTTAATCTCTCCTAACTTTAATCTCCAGCTATTTGTTGTTCTGAGATCTACTTGTTGTAGATCTGCATCTAACTGTCCTATTGGAAATACTTCTTCAGGACTTATCGAATTATCTATACTGTATGGAATCTGTGATAGTTCTGCAGATGCTACAATTCCTAAGCCAATCTGATTACCATGCCATGTGACGGGCAGGTTTTTATTTTGACTTTGGATCGCATTGACATCTGTGTCTCGCAATAGACGTATACAGTCATTATGTTCAGTCAGTAAAGTCTGGACGTCTTCGGATAGTTCTGAGAATTCTAATTTTTCATTAGGCATGAGATGCTTATAGAATCCTGAAGGTCTTCTAACCGTTTGTGCTGCATTATTAATGAGTACATCGAGTCGATCATATTTCTGTTCTATATAGTTACAGAATAATTCTACACTTGGAATATGTCTGAGATCTAAGCCATGAATATGTAAGCGATCTTTCCATACACGATAATCTGGTTCTTTGCTATAGCGTATTGCGGAGTCGATCGGAAATCTGGTTGTTGCGATAACTGTAGCGCCTGCTTGTAGCATCATCAATGTGATATGGTAACCTATCTTCAGTCTTGAGCCTGTCACTACTGCTACCTGATCGGTCATATCCGCTCTCTGAAATCGCTTAGCATAATTAAAGTCTCCACACTCTGTACACATAGCATCATAGAAATGGTGGAGATACTCATACTTCTCTTTGCAGACATAGCAGTTGCGGGGTGAGGTGAGCTTTGTCTTATCTATATCTTCCTCTTTAGGAGCTTTTAGCATCTTAGGAGCGACGAATATACTTGCATCTCTCGCAGATCTTATACCTGTCGTCTTACGAGCATTCTTATCTCCCTCTCGAGACTTATCCTTTTTTGCTTTGCGCAATTCCTTCCTACGCTTGCTGTACTCTATCCTATCAGGCCGAGATAATAATCCTGCAGCTTTCATCAGTTCTATCCTTAATGCATCTTCCATATCTGATAACTGAGAAGCTTCAGCATTAAGCTGCTTTAATGTACGGAGGCACTGCTCTATTGCTTCCTTACTAAGAGGATTTCCTGACTTGTCTTTATTTTCTTTTGACATGAATATTACTTCTCTTCGTCGCTATCTATTTTATCTACTAAGTTTAATATCCATTGAATGACCTTAGGACTTAGATATTTAGCAATGCCCGCCTTACGCTGAGCTGTCTTAAGGATATTGATATTTTTATAGCCCATATTCATTGCTTCTGCAGCATTAATATATTCGTCCCAATCATCAGCTGTGTACATGTCAAATGTACCTCTCATAATGTCTAAGTCTGTGGGGTCGTTGATGTCGTATTCTGGCATGGGATATAATTAGTTCTTAGTGTAAATATAGTGATAGCTAATAGATTGTATAGCCTCGATAAAATTCTGTTTCATTTGAATCAAATATCTACATCTCTATGATCATCACTTAACATCACTTGTGACAATTTCATCCCAAAAGAAATAATTAAAATTATCTTTCCCATAGTAGACAAAACTTGATGAATCCGGGTTTGATACCAGCTCAAAACTTTCTACATCTGCTTCTTCAATTATTCCATTTCTGGAATCGAAAATATGATATTTATCTTTAGCATATATAGACTCTCCAAAGGTCTCAAAACTTGCTCTATCGACAGAATCCAATTTGAATATTCTAATACCATCTGAAATATCGTATTGATAATAAACTGAGTTTTTATCTGTCCAAAATTCTCCATGATCAACTATAGACTCAACATGCATATTATCACCTAACTTGTACAAATAGCCTAAGCCATCATATCTACAAGTTAAATAATGAAAAGTAGAATCTTTCTTATGTTTATAAATTCTAAGTTTGACCCATTCGAATTCCTCAGATGGAATAAAATTGTCGATATTATCAAAGCAATCTTTCTGCGACGACCATTTATTAGCTTCAACTTCATCCCCTTCCACCTTAGGAACTATATTTTTTTTATCCTGATTTTTACATGAGAATAAAAACGATACTAAAAGGAAATAGAATAATATATTTTTACAATAGTGAGCCATTCTACCCTCTCCTCCGCTCAAGCAATATCATCATCATGAGGCTTAAAACAATCCTTTCTTCATCATCGATGTCAAATTGCGACAGCTGCTCTACTTCAAACTTACGGCCGAGCATAGACGGCTGCTTCTTAAGGCGAGCTATGATTTTATCATTTAGATCTGTTACGATATAAGATGGATTAAATAGGTAGCCTGTCAATAGACCGAGAAAAGGAATCTCTCCCAGAATAGAATCGAATACCTTGACCCAGCCATTTTCTTCTCTTATGGTGTATTGCTCTTTCTCATGCTGATCTATAATCTGGTAATGGGCTTTCCATATAGAGGCCCAACCCTTACGAGTTATCTTGCCTATCTCAGTACCGTTGCGATCTTTAAGACTGTAGGCTGCTGAAAAATCCAGCCATCTATCGGCTTTGATTGTGTAATTGATTTTTGTCTTTGTATCATCATTATAGATACTTATATCCTCTTTGAGTTTGAACATTTTTTGCTTGACATAAGCTATAACATTTCCGTTAGTATCCGTTGCAGTAAAATCATTGGATAAAGTAGATATCTTAAATAAGAATTGGACTGGAAATTTGATTGACTGCATTAGCAATTTAATTTATAGACTACTTCTAATATTGATCTATACACAACTATGACTATATCCCCTTTAGGTAATCATGGCTCTTCTCTACACTTGCAAGAGGTTCTATATCCTTATAAGCATCTTGCTCTACATAAAAGTACTTAAGCCCAGCTTGTTTTTGTTTTTTGAATATCTCAACGTAATCGATTATTCCTGAACCCACTTCTGTAAAGAATTGCTCTTGCGTATCATCCATATCTTTCACATGCCATACTGGAAATCTTCCTGGATATTTATTAAAGTATGCAAATGTATCTGCATTTCCTTTCTTTACCCAGTAGTGATCCATTTCGAAGAAGACTTTATCAGCATCAGTATTTTCTAACAAATAATCATATGCCACAATGTCTCCAAATTTTTCAAACTCAAATTCATGGTTATGGTAGCCTAATTTGATTCCATAATCGTTTGCTATCTCTCCACATTTATTGAGTAGTTCTGATAACCTTTTGTAGTCGTCTATACTCTTACGTTCATCCTCGCTTATCCAGCCTAATACTAAGGATTGAGCGCCTACCTCTTTTGCATCTTCTATGACCTGCTTCCATCCATTGGTCATGCTACCTACAAACTCTGGATCGCCCACACCCGTCTTAGTATGACTGCTTCGCATTTTCAATCCCAGATCAGAAATCACATTCTTAAATTCAGTGGGCTTCATACCATAGAAGGCTCCATTTTCATAACCAGCAGATTCTATATCTGTATATCCTATATCTGATAATTTCTTTAAGGTTCCCTTGGGGTCTTCTGCCATCGCATCACGTACTGACCATAGCTGTAATCCAAAATCTGAAAGTACATTGATGTCAGTGACTTTTGAGTTTTTGATAATCGATTCTTTGGCTTCTTTGATTGTAGTCTCAGTTTTACATCTGAGCATCATGAGCGAACCTATGGCAAGTGTGCTGTTTCTAGCGAATTTTCTTCGTTTCATATTGAGTTACTGTTAGGTACTCAATATAATATTTAATTTATAATTCGCTTATATGAGAGAATGGGTATTAGGCCAAGTTGTTTTTCTAATGTGTATGTATAAAAACGCGTTCCATAACCCGGCATACTATTTAGCTGTGCATTATAATAGGCATCATTCAGTCTATTTGTTACATTTTGAATGTCTAAAGTCAACTCATTTTTTTGTTTCCACTCGTAAGCTACTCTCATATCTATTCTATAGTAGTCAGAAAGTTGTCTTTGGTGTATTTGTTCATGGAAAGGTTGATTCTCATATGTACCTCCACGATAATGACCAGCAAAATTGATCAAAAAGTGATCTCCAAATTCCTTAGTAATCGTCAGGTTATATATCTGTCCAAAATTATTAGTGGCACTAAATTCCTCATAAGTAGCATTGAAAAAAGTAGCATTAGCATTAAGATATAGATCTGATCCTAAGTCAAAGTCTGCCATCATTTCTATACCAAAAGTCTCTCCATGAGACATCTTATCAAAAACGACAGGCGCAGAGAAATCTATCCCATTCATAACAGGGCTGTATAGTATTCCTGTCGGATAAATAGCAGCAGGCAAGTCATATAAATATTGGTAAAATGCTCGTGTAAGCAATCTATACTTTTCCTTCTTCCACTTTAAGCTTAATGAAGTGGAAGCCGTTTTGCTTCTATCAAGTTGCAAATTAGTTGTCACAAAAGCCAAACCATATAAGAAAGGAGAAAGCATCTGAGATTTTTGAGAAGCATTTAATTCTATGATGATAGGATCAGTAGAATACTGTAATTGCAGATATGGTTCTATCGTCAATTCCTGATTATAAGTGTCATAAAACAAAGCCAAAGAAGAATTTATATTAAATGACTTACCATCAAAGTTTTTCATTTTATTATAAGTAACATATGGTTGTATGGTCAGGTAATCATCATCAAATACACTTATTTCAAAACTTCGTAAGCCATTGTAATAAGTGGCATTTAGTCCAGTCTTAAAATTATTTAGCCTGTATTCTCCATGATAACTGAGCTTCATATCTTTAGATAAAGTACTTGTCGATACATCATCAAAAAGGACATCACGAGAATCTTTCTTAGTCGAAAAAAATAGACTATGATTATGCTTGTACTTTCTGTACTGCAATCCATGTATCATGATATCCGACTGGTAATTAATCTGTGACAAGTCTTTCTGAGTGGCATCAGGAGTAGGATTTTCTATAGCGACTTTTTCATTTTTACTATTAGCTAAGAGTCCGATGTATTGTAGATCTCTTGTAATTCCGACATTAAGAAATACATCTTGGAACTTAATCGACTCTCCATCGAAATCTACACCGAGATCTGATAATAATCCTACTGTACTGTATCTGGCATGAGCTTTTACTTTTACTTTTCCATCATTAGCATATCCAGCTTCTAAGCCTAAGAGTCCTAGCTTAAAGAATGAATTATCTCTTCTAAAATCTCCATTACCCAAATGTAAATCAGCAACACCTCCGAGGGCATTAGGCAATCGAGAACTGTAAGGCTGACCTGAGAACTGAAAACTATGAATGGTCTCCATTGGAAAAGCCAATACACCTCCTGCACTGGCACTTGACTGGTCACTCAGTGTTCCTGCATTGCTGAGGTGATTAGGATTGACGATCTCAGCGCCACTTATTGTCCAGTTAATATTCTCAGATGGTAATCCTCTGTATACGATTCCATTCGCTTGATCATTCTGCGTAGAGATTCCTGTGTGTCTCAGTAGAACTCTGGATGGATCTCCGAATGTTCCTGCTATGTCTTTGGAATTTTGATTTACAATTATAGAGTTAGATCTTGAATCTAAAAGGTGTCTTTTTAATGGATGAATGTAAATTGGATTTACTGGACAATAAATAACTATAGGTTCCTCGGCTAATTCAGTAATCTCTTGATACAACTCTATACTTAAGATAACATCAAAATCTCTTAGTTCAACGGTTTCAATTCTATTCTGAAGATTTAAAACAGAAACATAAATCTCATAAGATCCAGTTTTTAATTCATCAAATTCAAACTTACCTTCAAAGTCAGCTTTTATTTTCGAAATTAATTCTGTATCCTGTAATAATTCCAATGAAGCAAAGGGCACTATTTCACCATTATTTTTTTCTGTTACAACCCCAGAAATAGATTGCCCATAACTCGATGTACAAAAAAGAAGAAAAATGAAAAAGAAAAGAAATGATCGCATGATTTATATTAAAGAGTACAATTTTGCACAAAATAAATAACAGTATCTAAGGTGCCGCCTTATAATCCCAACGATTTATTAATCAGATCAGTATCGATATCAGCACCTGCAAAATCATCAAATGCCTTATCTGTCACTTGTATGATATGATCTGCTATAAAGGCAGCACCTTCTGTAGCTCCCTGCTCAGGAGATTTAATACAACATTCCCACTCCATCACAGCCCATCCATCATAGCCATACTGAGATAACTTACTGAAGATCGTCTGAAAATCTATCTCTCCATCACCTAATGATCTGAATCTCCCAGCACGGTCTCCCCATGACTGATAGCCTCCATACACGCCTTGCTTTCCCGTCGGGTTATACTCTGCGTCTTTCACATGGAATGCTCTGATACGTTCGTGATAATGATCTATGTAGGCTATATAATCTAATTGCTGTAGGACAAAATGACTTGGATCATATAGCAAGCAAGCTCTCGGATGATTTTTAACTTTCTCTAAAAACATCTCATAAGTAATCCCATCGTGCAGGTCTTCTCCTGCATGTACTTCATAACACAAATCGACACCACACTCATCAAACTCATTAAGTATAGGCGTCCATCTTTTCGCTAATTCTGTAAACGCCGTATCTATCAATCCCTCAGGTCTCTGCGGCCAAGGATAGACATATGGCCATGCCAATGCTCCTGAGAATGTTGCATGTGATTTAAGATCTAAATGTTGCGATGCTTTGGCTGCTAATCTTAATTGATGAATGGCCCATTTCTTTCTCTCATCAGGCTTACCCTTCACAGCGTCGGGTGCAAATGCATCGAACATCGCATCATAGGCAGGATTCACCGCCACTAACTGACCTTGTAGATGTGTGGATAATTCTGTAATTTCTAATCCATGTGCATTGATCTTACCTTTCAGCTCATCACAATATGTCTTACTCTCCCCTGCTAGAGCCAGATCTATAAGTCGAGTCTCCCATGTAGGTATTTGGACACCCTTATATCCGAGGTCGGCTGCCCACTTACATATGGCTTCTAATGAATTAAATGGTGCCTTATCATCCATAAATTGTGCTAAAAAAATCGCAGGTCCTTGTATCGTTTCCATCTGTATTGTATTAAGATAGGAAGATAGGAAAGTACCTTAACATATCAAGCACGATGCATAAAAAAACCAGTCACCTTATACAAGATAAAATGACTGGCCTTATAGGATCGATCAACATAACACTAATGGAATATGCTATGATGAAAATTACTTTTAGCTAATATTGTTTTTCATTTTTCATAGTATGATAAAAAACAGTTGTTCTATAAGATTAGCTAATTGTATTACCATCAAGATATGATAGAATATGTGATTCGTCCTCCTAAACATCATGTTTAATCAATTATTAACAAGTACAATGGACTTATTAATGCTTAATTAAGAAGACTTTTTGATATAATTTTTTGATTAGTCAACTTCGCTTGTTCGCGAACCGTTATGCCACCCACCCGAAGCTGATGATTCGACAGGCTCAGGACAGGTTGTTGGGGTTCACTCACTGCCGATTGACGTTTAGTCAATCAACTTCGCCATTCGGCGAATCGTTCGTTTCTCCACCCGAAGCTGATGCTTCGGTTCGCTCTCTTCAAAGCAAGGTTTACTTGCTTTGATCATGCCTAAGGCATGACCGTTTGCCAGCCCACCCGAAGCTGATGCTTCGGTTCGCTCTCTTCAAAGCAAGGTTTACTTGCTTTGATCATGCCTAAGGCATGACCGTTCACTCCTCCTCAGAATCAGTGATTGTTAATAAGTTATGGTCATGTAGTTTTTTGAACCACTTGATCACCTTTTTCATATCCTTATTAGATACTCTGTCCTCGTCGTAGTCTGGAAGGATACTTTCGAAATATTCTTCTATCTCATGCTTTTCGGCTTTGACACTGACAGGGGGATTGTCAGGTAACTTGTCTAGCATGGTCTTAAATATGTCTGGCAACGGTGTAGAATCCTCCAACGTATATATCGCCACCGTACCGAGTGGTGTAAATTGATGTTTACGAGTAGAATAAAAGTTTGACTTCCCTAAGGAATCCAAATTTTCCAAAACCAAACCATTGGTTCTTGTCGCTATTAACTTAAATAAACCTCCCTCTCCTGATACTGATATATATGGCTCTAAATTCATTGTCATTTATTGATACGTCAAATGTAGAAAGAATTGTGCAATCGGTTTGCGAATTTCATTAACAGGTTTTAGGTTATTCAAATTTATTACTTCATGATTGTTATATTCATCAGAGAATCAGTAGTTAAGTTTCTAACTTAATAGAGTTGCATTAGCCCTCTAATATTTTGCTGTAAGAAGTAATCCATCTTAGTTCCCCATAGCTCACTTTGAAGGGTATTTTTTTAATAAGTTCAGTTAAGTTAAGCTCTTCGTTAGCTTGTACGATGGGCAGAGCGCTTTCGACTTTGTACTCCTTCATTACATCGTAAATAGAGATCTTCTTATACTCTATTAGTTTGGCGATATGCGACTCTATAGTTCCTGTGGTAAGACCTCTTTCTTTAGCAATTATAGCTATTGCTTTTCCTTCTTTATACATATTATATGTAACGTTAATAGTCTCACCCTTTGGCCTTTTTTTGATTTCATTTTGCTTAATCTCTCCTCTATCGTGAGCAGGTGTAGAAAGATAAACTTTCTGATTTCTGTATTCTAATTTATATAGATTTTCTATAGTTCTCCATATTGTCTGTTCTATACTTTCGAGTTCCTTTATATACCTTCTTGAGTTTTTCTTAACCGTGTACTCAGCAGCATGTTTAATGATAGGCACCACTAATAAGCTATGCAACTGATCTGTAAAATAAGTGATGGCCTTATTAGTTCTCTCTTGTACAAACCCCTTTTCTAGTACCTTATTTACAAAATATGAATCTAATTTAGATTGGAAATTTTTACCAACAAGATCTATCTTGGCAACATCTACTTTTATATCTTTTACAAACATCAAAGCATTAGCTTGAGATGGGATATCTTCTTCTTTAATGTATTCTTCCAGAAGATCGATTATGATACTTATATTCTGGAAATCAAAACTTGTTTTAAGTTTATAGTCTTCATAGCTCTCTTTTTCTTGAGACAATACTTCAGAGATGCTTTCGGACAGTTGGTTCTCTTGTGTGAATGTCTGGACCCGACTATCTGTAATGACATTGGCTGTCATGATCTGAGAAGACAGTATCAGTCCTTCCAATGATCGGCACCGACTCAGTGCTACATACAATTGTCCACTTGCAAAAGTACCTTCCAGATCTAATATCACCTTATCAAATGTCAGCCCCTGACTCTTATGGACTGTGACTGCCCATGCAAGTCTTAGTGGATATTGTGTGAATGATCCGACTTCCTTCTGGACGATCTTACCTTCAGTTTTTTCTAGCTCATACTTAAGTTTCTTCCACTCTACTTTTTCGACGATGACGCTGTGCTCTTTATCATCTTTGACCTTGATCGTGGTTGCGCCGATTTCTGTAACCTTACCTATCTTTCCATTATAGTACAATCCCTCCTGATGGTTCCTGACGAACATCACCTGTGCACCCACCTTCAGCTCTAAGGACTCATTATTAGGGTAAGCGTTCTCTGGGAACATTCCAGTTACTTCTGCGGTAAGCTTAGTCAGTTTACTTGGCAACTTTGCTAACTGATTCTCATTAATCTTCTGTGCCTTCTTATTATGAGTGGTTAATGTAATTGTATTACTATAATCAGGATTAGTATTAAAGTTTTCATTTAGTTGAGCTATAATCTTTTCATCTCTGTGCCCATCTCTTACACTATTTAGTATATCAATGAATGATTGATCTTCCTGACGATATACTTTCTTGAGCTCTACAATGACGGCATTAGCTTCTTGCCAAACTAAGGAATCAAAAAAGTAAGGACTTTTATAATATAAAGAGAGAACGTCTTGTACGTTATTTTTTACCACAGGACTCAACTGATATAGATCTCCGATCACTAACAACTGAACGCCTCCAAATGGTAAGCCATTCCTCCTTACCCTGCGCAGAGTCTGATCGATGGCATCGAAGATGTCCGCTCTGACCATACTAATCTCATCGATCACTAACAGCTCTAATTCTAACAATAAATCAAGCTTAGCCCTATTAAATTTCTGATGCTTTCCCATCTCCTTACCATCATAGAACAGATCCAGATCATGCCCTCGATCGCGGTAAGGGATAAAAGTCTTAAATGGAAAAAGGAATAATGAGTGTAAAGTTATGCCTCCTGCATTAATGGCTGCGACGCCTGTAGGTGCTGCTACGATATACTTCTTATCCGTCTCTTTGAGCAGTTCTAACAATAGAGTTGTCTTACCTGTCCCCGCTTTTCCTGTCAGGAATATGTGTCGTCGGGTGTGCAGAGCAAAATCTTTAGCGATGTCTCTTTCCCAGTTCGTTATTTTATTATTCTCAGCCAAATTTTACCGATGTATATCTGCTCAAAAATAACATTCCTTTTAACTAAGGCTATCTTAAAGAAGTAGTCATTAGACAATTAGCGCTTTTTTCTTTTTCTACGCTTTAGTTTCTTGTTCCACTTTTTCCGATCTTGATCTATTCTATTTAGTCTTTCTTGAGTATTAAGATCGTTATAATTTTTGTTCTTATTTGATTTTTTGCTTTTGGGATCGATCCCTCTTAGCAAATCACCAAGCCATCCTCCAAAATTATTACCACTTTCTTTGCGTTCCTCTCTTCTAAGATAAGAAGCATAGTCCTCATCTTCCAAAAAGTCAGGACATTCAAAAACCAATTCGCTGGCAGCTTGCCGAGGAATTTTTTTCTTAGCATAAGCATACTCCAGCAATGCGCCGACCATAGGCAGAGCCGTACGACCTCCAGAACCTGTACCTAGATTTCTAAAATGCATGCGACGGTCCTCTGTTCCGACCCAAGCCCCGATTACAATGTTATCTGTATAGGCTATGAACCATCCATCGGACTGATTCTGGGTCGTACCCGTCTTAGCTCTAATCGCTGAGGGAATATTATATAGTGCATGTAATCGAGCAGCTGTGCCATTAGTGACGACACCTTCGAGCATTGCGTTAATCTCTGACAACTGCAGAGAGTCTACAACAGCTTCTCCATTTTCTACTGAGTCTGTAGGCCTTATATACAAAGTATCACCATACCGATTCTCTATCCTATCTATACAGCTGAGCTCTTGACGAAATCCATTATTAGCTAATGTGCTATAGGCTGTCACCATATCATGCAGGGATACATCTGATGTTCCTAATACGATGGACGGCACAGGATTAAGCGGACTCTTTATTCCTAATGCCTTTGCTAAGTCTATTACTTTGTCGATCCCTGCATCAAATAAGACCTGAACTGAAACTGTATTAACGGAATGCGTTAATGCGGACTTCATCGAAAGGTAACCTCCATATTTTTCGTCAGCGTTGCGTGGTGTCCAATCTTGGTACGAAGTATAATTACGTAATTCGTTCTTATAGAAATCACAAGCAGACTTCCCTTGCTGGAGAGCCGCTAGATACACAATGGGCTTAAATAATGAACCCACTTGACGAGGGCTGGTTACATTATCATATTGGAAAGAACCATAGTCATTACCACCCACCCAAGCTTTGACATTACCCATATGAGGATCAGCTGCTAAGATACCTGTGTGCAATAACCTAAGATAATGCTTGATAGAATCGATCTTTGTCATTTTATCTTTCACTAATCCATCTTCCCATGTCCATACTTGTCTTTCTTCTTCTTTTGTAAATATTTCTATTGCCTCAGAATTGCTCTTACCTGATGCTCGTAGTGATTTATAATATGGATCTAACAGTATCTTGTCATCTATAATACGTGTGCCCTTTCCATACATGCGTCCCCCTTCCCAACTTCTCTCGAATATCTTCTGCAGCTTTCCCATATGATCATACATAATCCGCTCAGCAGCAACTTGCAGATCAAAATCTATCGTCGTATATATCTTCAGTCCATCATATGGCAATCTAAGATCTTCTTTCCCTTCCACCTCTGTGGTATCCTGCCAGTTGCGGAATTGCTGAGAGACGTATTGCTTAAAGTATCGTGCAAAATCCTCCTCTTTAGAAAGTGGGGTATAGTCTAATGCCACATCTTGAGACATCAAGCCTATAGTATCCGTCGGCTGTAAGTAATCATACTTAAGCATCTGCTGGACGACTACATTTCTTCTTCGCTTAGCTCTATCGGGATAGTTACGCGGACTGTAATAACTTGTTGCCTTAAGCATCCCTACAAGTGTCGCAGACTCAGATAAGGTCAGCTCTGATGGAGGCTTGTTATAGAATCGCTTAGAAGCCACACTTAATCCAAATGCTCTCTCTCCAAATGACACGGTATTAGAATACAGAAGTAGAATTTCTTCTTTGGAATAGACTTTTTCGATACGCTTAGCAATGGACATCTCTCTGAACTTATTAATGACCGTACTTAACATAAGGAACCTCTTACGAGGAAATAAATTCTTAGCTAATTGTTGGGTAATGGTACTTCCTCCTCCACTGCGATCCTTACGTAAGAGAATCGTCTTGAATAAAACTCTCATCAGACTCTTATAGTCCACACCACCATGTCTAAAGAATCTGGCATCTTCAGTTGCCACTAATGCATGGATATAATTTTCATTGAGATCTGCAGAACTTAATTGAGATCGGTTCTCTACATAATATTTGCCAATAATCTGACCATCAGTGGCATACATCTCTGATGCTAATGGGTTCTTGATATTTCTGAGTTCTTCTGCACTTGGTAATGACCCGAAGGCTCCAAGACTCACAAGAGCCCTGAGTATAAGAATGAATAGTAGTAATAAAAAGAAAATACTCCCGACCACCAAGCTTACCCTTTTGGACATAGATAGGCTGAGAAAAGTTGATTTTATTTTAATGAAATATGCTTTGATAATGCTGATGGACTATTATGGTTACATAAACGGAAAAGATACATCAGTTTATATAGGAATCAGAATTTATTTAGATCTATTCTGGCAATACCTAATTAAGAAGCTCTATTACTTATATCCTAACACAGAATTGGCCACCCAAATAAATGGATGGCCTTACAATTAGCGCAAACTAAATTGTAAATTCTTAATTATTCTCTGTGTCTACGAGACTATTTTTCATTTCTATGGTATAGAATCCAGGTAACAGATTCAGTTCAAAAATAGGTAAGTGCATGATCACTAATTTGTTATTAGTTAACTATACTAAAGAATCAGACAGGTTTGATTATTTAGAATATGTCGAATACTATACATTGGAACATTAGACCAACTCTTTAATCATGTGTACATCACATCCACAGTGTCCAGTATTACCATGAGAGGAAGGTAATTTTAGGAAGCCATACTTAGCGTATAATATGCCAGCAGATTTCATTCGCTCTACAGTTTCTAAGTAGCACTTTAAGTAGCCCATAATTGCTGCTTGTTGCAGTAATAAGTCCATTAATTGTCGACCATATCCCCGACCTCTTAGTTTCTGATAGAAATACATCTTTCTTAACTCACAAGTGTTGTCATCTGCACCAGTTAATGGAGCAATGCCTCCACATCCAAGGACATTATCCAAGTCATTAACAATAACATAGAAGACATGCTTTTCCTTACTGTAGCTGATGTACATGTTTTCTAATTCAGGATCAGAACTCGAATAACCCTCTCCTATACATCCATAATCTGACATTACAGAAACAATTAACTGACTGACTTGAATATTATCTTTTTCCTCTATGATTCTTATGCTTATAGGTCGATCTATATCTTCAGCCATCTATATGTACGTGTCTTTGCATCGGTGTGGATATTAAGGAAATAAATTCCTTGAGGTAGGTGAGAGATATCGATTTTGCAATTCTTGGCGCTTAATAGATTTTCCATTATAGTCATGCCGTCAATCGATGTCATACTCCATCGTCCTTTCTGCAGTAGGTTACAGATTTCTATATAATCTGATGCGGGATTAGGATATATATGGATATCATTATGATCTGCGATCTCAGCAGAAGTAATATCTGTGTATTCTATATATCCATGAGTGTCTTCATGCTTAAGTCGATAATAGTGTATTCCTTGTGATGGTGATATATGCCTATAAGTATCATCGACCTTATCACTATCTACTACTATCTCGTCTAATAGATCGAGTGATCGAAGATCTGTTCCATGTTCTATCGTAATCTTTCCTCGGAAGCCGTCTTTTCTATTCCATTGTAATCTAATATCTGAACCATCTTCTGCTGCACTTAAGTCGACAATAGAATTAATGGCTAATACTGAAGTGGCACACTGTGCCGTGAGTAATGACTCTCGTGACTCCTCTATGGTAGATCTCATATAATCTCTCTGACCAGCAGTAAATAAATTCATGCAGTTATCATCTACATATTGCATAAAATTCATATACATGAGACCATCACCTGTACTCGTACAGTTATCATATTCTGGAGATGTGGGACATCCATATATATCATCGCTCTGTGTCGGCGTATCTTGGATATCATCATCACTATTACAACTTCCTGTGTTATTACCCCATGGATGCTCTAGCCCTAACCAGTGTCCTATCTCATGAGTACCTGTCCTACCTAGAAATGTAGGAAGTAGTGGATTAGGCATTGTCGTAGAACCTATTGTGAAAAACGATAAGATCACCGCATCAGTCGAAGCGATCCCACCAGGAAATTGAGCATATCCTAAACTGGAGAAAAAATTACAACCAGAATTTTCTAATCTATCGATGCCTACAACTGTATATACATTCATGTATCTATCGCGATCCCAAATAGTGGGACTTATGATATTCTGATCAATATAATCTGTCGTCCAGCAATCGGCCTCATTGACGCCAGATAAGTCATTAATATGATGTCTAATGATACCAGAACTGGGTTGGAAATCTTCATCAATAGTCGTCAGACAAAATGATATTTCTGTTCCAGAAGCTACTGACTGGAATGCAGATGGCGTCTGATTAGCATCGATATTCTCTCTATTAAAGTCTGCATTAATCTGAGCCATCTGAGCCATCACAAGATCATCAGAAATGTTCTCTTGGTCACCTACAGGGTCGCCATTATGGATGATATGGAACACCACAGGTATTATCATAGTGTCACCCCTCATATCCTTATTAGGATGTAATAATCTATAGGCAATTTTTTCTTTGAGCTTTTCTCGATTTTGCTTGTATACTGGATTGTCTATTATCTTCTGCGCATAACTTACATCTGTAGCACAGTGCTGAGCATAAGTATCGATTCCAATCGTAATTAATAAGACAACGAAAATATACTTGATGCTTCTCATGATGATAATTATGCCTCGTTATATATCCAATTCAAAGGTAATGCAGCTTTGCGCTTAAGCTTGACATTGTATGCCATTATATGCTGAGTAGAGATTGCAACTATTCTGTTGTCATTCTTACTAAATATTCTTGTCTCCAACACCATCCTGTCATCTAATATTTCGCTTTTCTTGACACCTAATATGACAGTATCTGGGAATGATACAGGTCTGATATACTTACAATCCTGCCATGCAACAATGGGACTGATATCATCCTCTCTCATAAGCTTTCCGTCATTCAGTTGCATGAAGTATTCTACCCTTGCTGACTCGACCCACTCAATGTAGACCACATTATTCACGTGGAATGCCGTGTCTATATTTCTCCACTCGACGGGAACTTCTAATCTTACTTGAAAATCGTCCATTTATATATTAGATAATTTTATAATATGAAATTACGACTTTTTTTATACTCCATCTATATGAGTTCCAAATATTAGCATATAATTATGATCACGACTATTTTATATTTGTAGCTCGACCGTCTATGGAGCGGGATGAGATTATATTACCAATTATATGATGAACTGTGCTGCAGTTATCTCCTGATTTTTAGAAATTTATGGACATACGTTTTATTATTAATATGAGCATGCAAAAAGTATAAGCCCTCTTCTACCTCTGAGACATTAATAATATTTGGAGATATGAGACTTGATTTGATTTCCTTTCCCTCAGTGTTATAAATCTCATATGCGTCGATACTCACAGAGGTATATAAATAATCTATGGCTGGATTAGGAAAAATGGATACGCTTTCCGAGTGATCCTCTATGGCAGATGTATTACAAAGCGACTGCTGTAATATCATCTCATCACAATTCCCTGTATTATTAGTTATGATGACGCTATCAGGATAGGTCATCAACGCATTACAGATATATGGCGAATGACACTCTTCTAATCTGCCATTACCTTCTATAAGAATACGTGGTTGTAATTCTCCTAATGAAAAATAATCAGGTCCATCAGGTAGCATAAAATTATCAATCAAACTGACATCCCTAAGCAACCCATTATTTTCAATCTTAAGAGCTCGACTGATATGAGTTAGATTTGGTAATAATGTGGATAATGATCTGATATCTATCGTTTCGCTAAGATTAAAAATTGGAACAATCTCTAAATTACTGAATCCTCCATTCCATTCGAAATTACGCAGATGTCCAAAAATTAAAAATTGTGTTTCTATTGTGCTTATATTATGTAGTCCATCCAATGACGTATCATCAAAATCACCAAGAACTAACCAGTTAACTGTATCAATATTTTCAAGTCCGGCAAAAGAAATATTGGAAGCATTTGCAACTAAGAATGAGTCCAATCTTTGCATCTCAGAATCAATAATTTCTGTGAAATTAGTGGCGAAGTGATTATCTCTAATAAATATGCTAAAATCTTCTGATGTCTTAAATGCACCTGCTCCAGTGAAATAGCCACTGAAATTTAAAGAAATGGTTTTTCTCAAATACTTAAGGTTCTTATATGCAGTAAGGTCTGGTGGATCAGCATAAAAAAAATGCCTAACTCGCTCAATGGTATCTAATACTGGAAAACCTTCTGGATGATAGGATCTCAATTGATTCTGTAGGAATTTTACATAATACAAATTTTCTAAGCCTGCTAGTGTTTCTAATTCAAGACCTCCAGAAATTCTCAAAAAATCTACTCTTTCTATATCACGTAATCCATCCAGATTAGTATAATCACAGTTAAATTCTAACACTAAATTATTTACATGTGTACAAGGGCCATAGTTAATCTGAAAAGAATCTATCTCACCTTGCGAGCAGAGTACGTAAGTACTATCACATTGTGACAGAATTGAGAATGTCAAAATTTGGATCAGTAAAATGGTCAATAGAAATTCCTTCATATTATTATTTATATTTAGTTGTCTAGCTTCCTATTATTGGAAGCTAGACAACTTGGGTTTTTAGTTACAAGGATTTTCAAATTCATTGCATGTCCCATTTCTTCCATTTTCATCTGTCAATGTAAGCAAAAAGTGTGAACCAGTTTGTGGGAAACAAACTGTAAAAGCATTGCCAAATGAAGATCCATAAGTCTGAGTATCACCAGTACCTTGCAGTCCGCCATTCCAATCGTAGTCATACGTTGTAAGACTGTAATAACCTCCAGTTAATGATGGATCAGTAACTTGGAATGTTATACAACATTCTTTACCAGTATCCACAACATTTGTCATGACAACTGGAGGTGGAGAAGTATCATGATCACACCAAGCAATGTCCTCTCGGAGTTCCAATTCTACTGATGTATTATTAGACCTATCTACCACTTCTTTCTGACATGATGTTACCATAAGCATCAATAAAATAAAATAACTAAATTTTGTCATATTAAAGAATTTAAGTTAGCATGTATGGCATGCTATTGCCACGAGAGGATATCTCTCTTTGTTACTATTAGGCATATTCCATAAGTTACTCTAACTATATTACTGTTTAACTCAAAACGTCTCCTTTTAAATTTGTCCGCTTCTTTGTGAGTTTTTCTTAGTGCAATAACTATTTCAGTAAAATAATTATAATAATAACTGTCATCCTTTCTGGCTATTATTCCTCTACAAACATATTTATTAGGGAAATATGTATTCTATTAGGGTTAGAACATAGATAGAAAACCAGAAAGAATTTACACCCTAAAATACCCCCCCCGATTTTAATATCCAAGAGAATTAAAGGAAAAATTAAGAATTATTCTAAATAAAGTAATATTCCGAAATTATATGAATCAAAGCACTAATTCTGTTCAGGCGGAAACATCTTGTTTTTTCTAATTTCTAATTTTCTGGCCTTCACATCAAACTTGTTTTTCTTATACAACTGTATCAGTTGGTCGTAAGCATCCTGGCGATAATATTCTAAGTCTACGACTTGCTCAAATTTTTCCATTGCTAACTCATCTTTCTCCGCTAATCTCGCAACTACAGCGGCAGTATATATAGTAGAAGTATCAGGTCTCGCAATACGAGGAAATTTTATTTCTACTTCGTTAATCTCAGTCGCTGCATTGTAATATTGATAAGCCACATCATAATTTGCAACAGTATAATAATCAGCGCCTTTAGCTGTTAGTGCTAACTTAACATCATATAATAAGAGCAAAATATTATATCTGTTCTTATCCATTCGATCATATATAAGAGCTCCTTTGTAAGTATTTATAACATCGTCCAGGTATAAGTCTAAGTCTTCTGGGCTTTCGTAATCTGGGGAGAGTATTTGTTCCTTGATGACTTCGGCTTTGAGGTATAATGCTAATCCATTAGATAAGGCCTCCTCATTATCAAACAAGGTTTCTGTTGCTTCTAATAATTCATCTAATCAAGCTTCAGATTTTTCTGCCTGATAGGTCTTAAGTAAGGCTTTGACTTTGCCGATCTCAAGGTTCTGACTGATGCCTTCTGTTTGTAAAAAAATAAATGCTATAAAAACAAATAAGTACTTCATAAGGTGTTGTGATTTTTGATGATGTGATTCTATCTATAAGAATCTAATACAAATGTATGTCCTAGATAACTATATGGTCATCAGATAAGTCTTAAATTATTTATAAAGTATTATCATTTCTTTCCATAAATAGAAACTTTAAGAAATATATGGGTCTAAAGATTAGAAGACAGACATTAATATATGTGTAACTTTACATATTGAATTTTTATATAATTTATCACGATATCACTTAAGAATAATTAAATGAGAAAATTAACAATATATTTCCTCTTAACATTGGGACTTATCTCTTGTGACCCTAAGGATCTACAGCGGGCACTCGACACAGTGGGCACAGCTGGATTATCTAATCTTGACGTGGCTAATGGACTTAAGGAAGCCTTAGAATTTGGTGTGGATAACAGTGTAGATTTCCTATCTGCTAAGAATGGATTCTACCAGTCCGCTTACAAGATATTATTACCAGAGGAAGCTTATACAGTTATTAATAAGCTGAAGATCATTCCAGGATTCACTAATCTGGAAGACGAGCTACTCAAAAAAATAAATTATGCAGCTGAGGATGCCGCTAAGAAAGCAGGACCTATATTCGTCGATGCAGTCAGAGGCATCACATTCGATGATGCTATGAATATATTGATGGGCGAAAAAAATGCAGCAACCCAATATCTGCACAATAGAACCTATAATAGTCTTTACTCAGAATTTAAACCAGTGCTAGATAATTCATTAAATTCTTTCGGTGCATTAGGACTGTGGAGCGATGCCGTGAATGCTTACAACAAGATTCCATTCATTAATAAAGTGAATCCTGATCTTTCGGATCATATTAACACTAAAGCATTATTTGGACTGTTTGATCTAATAGAAGTAAAGGAGCAAGGTATCCGTAGCGATGTATCTCAGCGTACGACTAAGTTATTGCAGGAAGTATTTGCTAAGCAGGATTAGATAGTTATGTATATGGGAGCCAAGGTTATAAGGCATTAAGGGTTTATTAGAGACAATAAATGATTTACGCTAATCTATCATTATAATTCCATGTCAGTATCTATTTCTCGTTGTAATTGTATCTGACATTAATATAGTTCTTAATGCATTAGTTAGGGCTAATCATTAACTTGCGTGCTTTTTATAACCATCAGGTACTATGGACGTCAAAACACATTATAAGCCCAATATTAAATACAATACAAAAGGCTTAAGTGACAAAAAGCTAAAAGCGCTCTACTTAGCGATGCTAAAGCCCCGCCTGATAGAAGAAAAAATGCTTTCTCTTCTTAGACAAGGCAAGATCTCTAAGTGGTTCTCAGGTATCGGACAGGAAGCTGTCTCTGTGGGATGTGCAAGTATCCTAACTGATGACGAGTGGATATTTCCAATGCATCGCAATCTGGGCGTATTCACAACAAGAAAAGTCCCGCTGACTCGATTATTCGCTCAGTGGCAAGGTAAGCCGGATGGTTTTACATCAGGAAGAGATCGATCATTTCATTTTGGCACTAAGGAATACAAGATATGGGGAATGATTTCTCACTTAGGACCACAGTTGTCACTCGCGGGAGGCATTGCACTGGCACATAAGTTAGCAGGCGAAAAGAATATCTCAATTGCATTCTCAGGAGAAGGCGGTACAAGTGAGGGAGAATTTCATGAGGCACTTAATGTTGCTGCAGTATGGAACCTGCCAGTTATATTTGCCATCGAAAATAATGGTTATGGATTATCTACACCTGTCAGCGAACAGTTCAAGTGTGAGCATCTTGCAGACAAGGGAATCGGGTATGGCATAGAAAGTCATATCGTAGATGGAAACAATATTGTAGAAGTATACACGACCCTATCTAAAATTGCCAAAAGAATAAGAAAAAAACCAGCGCCTGTTCTTATAGAGTTCAAAACATTTCGGATGAGAGGGCATGAGGAAGCTTCTGGTGTAAAATATGTCCCGAAGAAACTAATGGATAAGTGGGCTCGACTGGATCCTATCTCAAACTTTGAGAATTACCTTCTCGATAAGTCTATTCTGAGTAAGGAAGAAGTCGCCGAAATGAGAGCCATCATAAAAAAAGAAATCAGCGACGAACTAAAGAAGTCTAACAAATTACCAGAATTAAAAGTCGATCAGAAAACAGAAACTGCAGAGATATATGCCCCTCATATAAGTAAGAGCATTCCACCACCAAGTAATAAGTCAAAGTCAATAAGGTATATCGATGCCATCACAGAAGGTCTGGATATTGCTATGCAAGCATACCCTGACACTGTGCTTATGGGTCAGGACATTGCAGAGTATGGAGGTGTATTTAAAATAACAGATGGATTCGTCGAGAAGTATGGTAAGAAGCGAGTTCGTAACACGCCGTTGTGTGAGAGTGCTATAATAGGAATTGCATTAGGACTAAGTATGAAAGGTGTCAAGTCTATGGTAGAGATGCAGTTTGCAGATTTTGTCACATGTGGCTTTAATCAAATCGTCAATAATCTTGCTAAAATCCACTACAGATGGGGACATCCAGCAGATGTCGTCCTTCGGATGCCTTGCGGTGGCGGTATGGGTGCAGGTCCTTTCCACTCGCAGACTAATGAGGCATGGTTTGCTCATACTCCGGGACTTAAGATTGTATATCCATCTAATCCGCATGATGCTAAGGGCTTATTACTCGCCGCATTTTCTGATCCTAATCCGGTGATGTTCTTTGAGCATAAAGGCATGTATCGTTCTCAGACTGGGAATGTATCTGAAGGTCATTATGAGATAGAAATCGGCAAAGGCAAGCGTGTACAAGATGGCGATGATGTCAGTATCATCACTTACGGTATGGGTGTACACTGGGCGACAGAAATATGCACAGAGCATAATATCGCTGCTGACATTATAGACCTGAGGAGTCTGCAGCCTCTGGACTATATCATAATAGATGAGACTGTCATAAAGACTAATAAAGTAATCATTCTACACGAGGATAGTCTATTCGGTGGTATCGGTGGAGAAATTTCTGCCTATATATCCGAGCACTTATTCGAGCACTTAGATGGTCCAGTTATCAGAGTGGGTAGCTTAGATACGCCAGTACCATTTAACCCACAGTTGGAAAAAATATACATGGCCAAACATCGATTACTAGAAGCAATAGAAAAATTAAAAAATTACTAAAATATCATGAGCAAGATGGACTTACATAACATCATCACTAAAGTCGACAAATATAATCAGATCTTAGATAACACTAAGAACTACAGAGCCAAGTGGAGCACTGAAATGAAAAAGACGATTAGCGCTACTTTAGAAAAAATAATCAAAGACACGAAACTTAACGCATACATAGAATACAAAGATGACATAGAGAATCTGGAGGTTATTAATTTTTCTCTCGGTACTGAAGTGAGCGGTATTGCAGAAAAATTCCCAGGTAATAAAACGAAGCGTCCATTTATAAAAAATAATGGAGCACTAATCTTCCAGCAATTATTTAATGGAAAGCTAATGGTTATGATTCTATATCCATTCATAGAAGGATATGGACAGCCTAAGCCACCAAAGAATGTGGAAATCGTCAGACCAGAGGAGCTTAAGAAAGAATTCGTTATCCGTTATGTGGAGGAGTTCTTACAAGAGGTCATCGAGTGGGAAGACTTCGATGATGATGTACCAGAAAAAATGGGTATGAATCCTATAGGCTTTGGCAGTGGTAATATTATATTGGATGAATAATTACAAATATATTCCTGTAGTTATTGCATCTTGTTCTAACAGAACGTAGCTACCGTTTGTTAAATCAAAAAGCACTCATGAATTCGTTTCATGAGTGCTTTTTTATTTTGTTTTATTTTACTAATCGCCTTTGATAATTTTACTCAGCCCGATAAGATTATTCTTAGCATCATAGAATTGGATGAGATACAGTCCATTACTATATTCAGATAGATTAATCATGTGTTGATTACCACTTTCTTCTTTAACCTTCCTACCTAACTTATCACTTATAGTCATACGCTCATATTCTATTCCATCGATGTGGAGTAAGCCTGATGTTGGATTAGGATATAAGGTATACTGAGGTCCATCGAGCTCATTAGTGGCTGTGGTATTGTCTCTGCCGTCACAATTTTCGTCTATGTCATTACCTAATATTTCTTCTGCGTCAGGATTAATAAGTGGGTTCGTATCATCGCAGTCCGTGTTATCCTCTACAAGGTCAGGTGGAGGTAGGCAAGAATCAAAACCTGTCAGCGGATCGCCGAAGCCATCTCCATCAGCATCAGAATAATATGTCACAGAAGTCAGTCCTTCGTCTATACTACCATCACAATTATTATCTACAGTATCACATACCTCTACAGCATTAGGATTGATATCATTATTGTCATCATCACAATCCATATTATTATCTACAAATCCAAATGGCTGGAAGCATGAAGAAACACTATCCATAGGATTACCAAAACCATCAAAATCAGCATCTGCATAATAGACAAATAAATCTATGCCTTCATCAGTCATGCCATCACAATTATTATCTATACCGTCGCAGACTTCTGTGGCACCTGGAAAAACGTCAGCATTATCATCATCACAATCGTCAGCATTATTAGATAATCCATTTACCAGCATACAAGCTTGCACAGGACTATCTGGGTCTCCGAATCCGTCCATATCATTGTCTGTATAATACGTCGCAGTCAGCCCTTCGTCGATCATTCCATCGCAATTATTATCGAGTCCATCGCATATCTCTGTCGCTCCAGGAAATACCATGGCATTATTGTCATCACAATCATCTTCTAATGAGAAGCCATCCATATCGTTATCTATTGTATCACAATCACGTATGATCAACTCTTCACAGAAAATGATATCTACGTCATTACATTCTGAAAGAAATCCTACAAGACATATTCCATAAGATCCTGAATCAGCATCTATAATTGTAGGAAAGAAAAATCCATCCTCTGAAGGGTTAGCTTCAAACATTGTCTGGCTATTAAGAGGTGGATTAACAGTCCACATGAATGTAACATCCGTATCTTCTGGGTAAGCACCTGGCACCATTCCACTACCTGTCCCATCTTGTGTCACTACAATATCTACATCACAAGAAGAACAATAGCTATTCACGGAGCTGTTACAATCTGAAGAGACGTCATCACTTATAAATGAAAATCCAGAAGGACTGCTCTCTGTGTATGATTCTCCTGTATCACTTGTAATATTAATATTATAAATACATTCTGATCCTCCGCAACCATCTACATATAGGAAATAAGTCTGACCTATGGTCAAACTTGCCAGACTAAATTCGTTGCATATCTCAACAGATGTACAAGAATTATCTCCAGCTATACAATCTCCATTGCAAGCATCATATATTCCTGCTTGTATACCTATCAAACCATTAGCACCTGGAATACACTCCGACGGACACACAGTTATATCTATCTCTTCAGAACCTGCTTTGAAAGCATACCAAGACATATTACTTGCTACACCTTGACCACCACATAGTGGAGATGGCTGACCTGATTGCGGCTCTACTCCATCCCAAGGATAAGCACAATCTACAATATCTATAACCCCATTAGTTGCACCCAAATCACAAGAGAAATAAGGGCTTTCTAATGCCTCCGCACATGTAGGTGCTCCTATCCTATCTACACAATTAGTCATACTTAGGCACTCGATTGTCACTGTAAATCCGTGAGACAACTCATTACCTAAATTATCTTCTATTATATATTGTATCACTGTTTCACCCTCAAAGAAGTCATCATCAGGACTCACTGAAGAGAAGAATGTCGCTGTTCCTATTCCATCATAATGGACACCTAACTCTAATGGAAACGGATAAGATATACCCGTCGCTGGGTCATCGAAAGTGCCATTAGGAAAATTGTAAGGACCAGAACATCGATCTAAAGTAATTGTAATATCTGGCGGCAAAATAATATTGGTATTACCTAAATAATATAATTCACCTGGAAACTCTCCCATGCAACTGCAATCATTCTGTATAACATCATTTATCGTATTGGGATCCATATCATCACAATCCTCACCAGGAGTATTTTCTAATGGTATAGTGATATCTTCTTGGAATACACATCCATTCAAGTCATCAATTCTAACTCTGAAAAGTCCCGTCTGAGTATTATAAAAAGGAGATAGGAATATCCCATCATCGATTACAAAATTATCTGTCATCAATCCGTTAATATCATATTGTCCATTAGCAAATGGGGTGCCTCCCATCCCACTAATAGAAATCATTCCATCTGTAGAATTAGTACAAGTCGGAGGTATAATATCTATTACAGCTGTCAGCTCCGCTTGGAATAAGGTAACTGCTTCTGTTGTCATACAGCCACTGGCATCACTTATGAAGAAATTGTAACTGCCATTTTCTAAGTCAATAAATTCATTTTCGTCTTCACTGAAATAATATAATCCGTTCTCATCCCTTACTGTGTACGGACCCTCACCACCTTGTATATTCTCGATACTAACCATTCCGTCTCTGCTGTAACTACAACTTGGATTACTTACAGATAGGTCAAAGGTTAATTCATCCGTCTGGATGACATTAACTTGTTCCATTACATTGACACCATTGCTATCATTTATAGAAACTGTATAGGCTCCTATATCTAAATTATCGAATGAAACGGCGTCACCATCATTATTAATATTCATAGTTAAGGTGCCACTTGCGCCTATTAAGTTTACTTCATAAGGACTTGCTCCTCCACAAGCACTTAAGGAAATATTTCTATCTAAGCTGCAATTGGTCAAATCAGTAATACTTAACTCATTACAACATACTTTATAATCAAGCACATCTCCTTCATTAAGCAACACTGTATTAGACACACATACTCTTGTCGGCTCTGTTTGATATACGATCACTGTTCCTGGAAATGATGGTACTAATCCATCATTAAAGAAAATTTCTACGTCATCACTGGGTTCGCCTACGACTACGAAGCAAGTAGTGAAAATAGATGTACTATCATCCACAGTGAATCCCTCAGCAGCGATATCTGTCCAGAGTATTGGTACCTGACCATTCGCAGTGTCATTAGTATTAGCAGCCACAGAGCCTCGCAGTGCTTGTGAATCTTCAAAACTAACAAATAAGACCTTTGATGGATCAAATGCTAAAGTAAACTGAAATCCTAAAACAGACTGCAGGTTCTCTGACTTAAAGTCAAGGCAGAATGTTGTCCCTAAGCAGATCTCCTCAGGATCACTATCTACTATAAAATTAAAGGGCCCATCCACTCCTAAGGAGTCGCATTCGAATGTCTGAGCATAAGCTGAAAAGCTTACCAGAAAAACAATTATTGTGGAAAGTATATATCTCATTATCTTATATATTTAAAGTAAAGATACTAGATAATAATAGTTTGATGCCTTAGGTTGCTTTTAAAGTAAAAATCAAATGTATTATTTGGGATTATCCATATAATAGATATTATCTTGTCCTACATTGCATTTTTACAGAAGCAAAAAACAGATTTTACTTAATAAACTACTGATAGATAGTAGTGTATAAATGATAAAACTCAATAAAAAATACCGTCTCGTTAAGTGGTTGACTTATCTATTATGGGTAATCTTATTATTTATGATTGCCATAGTAGGTAGATTTATCATACAGACTAGCTTGGGAGATTTACCTTCATTTAGCGACTTAGAGAATCCTCAGTATAATCAGGCTAGTATTATATATGATGCTAATGGTGAGCCCTATGGCAAATACTATGTAGAAAATCGAGAACTTATAGAATATGAAGACCTCTCTCCTCATGTGCTCAATGCATTGCTTGCGACTGAAGATATCAGATTCCATGAGCATAGTGGTATCGATCTCAAAGCTCTATTCCGAGTAGGTGTGAAGACCCTCTTATTAAGTAAAGAAAGTTCTGGAGGTGGAAGTACAATTTCTCAACAGTTAGCTAAGCTACTCTATAGCAGAGAAAGCTATTATGGCCAGAGCAAAATCAATAGAGCCATCGGACTCATCAGAACCAAAGTGAAGGAATGGATCACTGCCATCAGGTTAGAAAAAAGCTATACCAAGGAAGAGATCATCATCATGTATCTCAATAAATTCGAATTTATAAACGGTGCACATGGTATACAATCTGCTTCTCAAACTTACTTCAATAAAAGTCAAGATAATCTGACTATAGATCAAGCGGCCTTATTAATAGGGATGCTTAAGAATCCGAGCAAATTTAATCCTTTAAGGTTTCCCGAAAATGCTACACTAAGAAGAAATGTTGTTCTCAGCCAAATGGACAAGTATTACGATACTGAAGGTATGGTAGAGGATTCTATATTAAATAAAAATGTAGATATGAGTCAGTTTGAAAGAACGGCACATGATACTGGACCTGCGCCGTATTTCAGATCAGAACTCACTAAGTGGCTAAAAGGACTGTTCGATGAAAAAAGTATCACTAAGGCTGACGGCAGCTCATATAACATATATACTGATGGTCTGAAGATCTACACAACCATAGATCTAAATTATCAAAAGCATGCAGAAGCTGCTGTAAAAGACCATATGAAAACACTCCAAGAACGATATTGGAAAGTATGGAAAAGAAAAGATCCATGGACATATGAAGCAGATACGACCCAGCTAAGAATTAGAAAATCTACCTTAGATAGAAAGGTCAAAGAATCCGACAGATATTTGTCTCTGCATAACAAATACTTATCAGAGCTAAAAAGTAAAGCGCAGGCTAAGTACGACAATATTAAGCTCAGTGAAAATATCATCAAAAGATTAATTTCAGTAGATGATAATAAAAATTCTATCAGCAATCTTGTCTCTCGTAAATTCATCAAAAAGAGTGATGTCAGTAATTACGAAAGGCTATTATCTGACGATGGACTCTTTCCAAGTATTAGATCAAAGTATCTGGTCTTACAAAAGAAATACAAGGATATATTCAAGACAAAAATAGAAATGGAAGTCTTCGATTACAATGAGGACAGTTACAAAATAGTAGAAATGAGTCCATTGGACTCAGTGAGATATCACAACCAGCATCTACAGGCAAGTCTTTTATCCGTACATCCTAAGACAGGACATATTAAAGCTTGGGTCGGTGGATCAGGCTTTAATTATTTCAAGTATGATCATGTCAATTCTCGACGACAAGTAGGATCTACGATTAAGCCTTTTGTTTATGCAACAGCCATCAGCCTGATGGGAATCTCACCATGTCAGGAATATGAAGACATCCAATATACTATATCTCCTGGCGATGCTAACTTTGACGTAGACAAAGAATGGTCTCCCGCTAATGCCAACGAAAAATTTACACGAAACATGTATAACCTCTATCAGGGGCTATTATATTCTAAGAACTCGATTACAATCAGACTGATCAAAGAAATGGGTAGCGTAGATGTTATCCGAGAACTTTTAGATAATGCAGGCATCAGTAAATCAGCCACTAATCCGGACGGTAGTCCAGTCGTACCTAGAGCACCTGCTATTTGCTTAGGGGCTGTAGACTTATCTCTCTACGAAATGGCTGGGGCCTACACAGTCTTCGGTAATGATGGGATATACACTAAACCCATATTCGTATCACACGTAGAAGACAAAAATGGAAAAGTCATATATACGGGTATGCCAGAAAGTAGACGTGCTCTTAATTCCCTGTACAATGGCGTCATGGTAGATATGCTTAAGAATAATGTCGGTAGTGGATATGGCTTAGGCGTGCAGACTGAAATAGGTGGTAAGACAGGCACAACTAATGATTATTCCGATGGATGGTTTATGTCAGTAGCTCCTGAATTAGTTACAGGCGTATGGGTAGGTGGTGACGATAAGTGGATCAGATTCCTAACATTAGACGACGGACAAGGATTTGTGATGGCAAGGCCTATTGTGAAGCAATATATCCAAGAAATAGAGAAAGATACGGCAGCAGTATTTGATTATAAGGCCGAGTTCCCTTTGCCTCCTACCAGCCTGTTAGATCTATTAGACTGTGAGAGATATAAGCAGAAATCAGTAGAAGAAGAACAAAATCTTAATGATCTCAATAAACGGAAAGATGTGTTAGAGGAAGAATTCGAGAGTGAGTTCGATGAAATGTTTGATACAGAAGAAAGTGACATGATGAATGAGATGGAAGAGGAATTTGCAGATGAGATCGAGGATAAAAATATCTTGGATACTATTAAAGTTTTAAAGGATACTATCAAAAAGAAACCCTTACCGATAGACACTTCAGGAAGAAATTAATTTAATTAATAAAAAATATAATCGTGGGATTATTAGATGGAAAAAAAGCAATTATCACTGGAGGATCCAGAGGTATCGGAAAGGCTCTAGTAGCACACTACTTAGAAGAAGGAGCAACTGTAGCATTCACATATAGGTCTTCTGTAGATGAGGCACAAGCTATAATCAAAGAACACAATGTAGGCGATAGATTGCAAGCTTTCCAATCAGATGCCAGCTCATATGTTTCTTCAGAAAAACTTGTCAAAGATGTGCTTTCGGATTTCGGCACTGTAGATATTCTAATTAACAATGCGGGTATAACTAAAGATACTCTAATGCTCCGAATGGGAGAAGATCAGTGGGATCAAGTCATGGATGTCAACTTAAAGTCTGTATTCAATCTCACTAAGCACATGCTTAAGCCTATGCTTAAGAATAGAAGTGGATCTATCATTAATATGAGTTCTGTAGTAGGTGTATTTGGCAATGCTGGACAAGCTAATTACGCAGCCTCTAAGGCAGGAATAATAGGATTTACAAAGTCTATAGCTAAAGAAGTAGGCTCTCGTAGTATTAGATGCAACGCCGTTGCTCCGGGATTTATCGAGTCAGAAATGACAGGTGAATTAGATGATAAAGTCAAAGAAACATATATCAGTGGAATTCCTCTTAAGAGATTCGGTAATGGCAAAGATGTGTCCTCTTTATGTGTCTTTTTGGGTTCTGATATGTCTACATATATAACAGGTCAAGTACTAAGTGTTTGTGGCGGCATGAATACTTGATTTTTTAAATAATGTAAGCTATCTTACAATATAGCTGAAGCAAGAAAACTTAGAAAGAAGTTCGTTTTTTAATTCATAACTTCATTTTTTTACATTTTGATCATAACCTTTTCTATACTCATTACATAAAGAGATGTAGTCAACAACAAAAGGATTCTAATTTTTCTTATTTTGGCTTTCGAAGCATATATAAAGTATTATGCTTAATGCGATTTCAAGCTATATCATATAGGGACTTGTTATCGACAACAGATTATGGGTAAACACTTTTTTAATATTCTTGCATGAAGAGGTAACTTGCCAGCAGTGAGTTTTAATTTAAACTTGTGGGTTTAAGCCTTTTCATGCATTTTTTTTGCATGAAATTTTACTAACACAACTCTCCACGATTAATTGTCTGAATCCAGACTGGATAGATTTAATTAGACTGAGGTTTTCGTTTGCCTCAGCCAAGATAACACTGACAAAGCGGCTCAGCTTTTTTTAAGATAAAAATTCATCTTGTTGTTAAACCTTAGGTTTACAGGGTCGATTCAACTTATTAAAGTTATATCCCACCCATATATTAGAATCTAAAACTTAAGCACTCTTTGAGTACTAACTATATTACCGTACTCTACAATCAAGATATTATATATACCTGTAGGGATAGAGCTAAGGTCTATCCATCCTTGATTGACGTTAGATTTTTTTACTGCAACTTCTCTTCCTAATTGATCATGTACGTACAAGTCAAATTTTCGGTCGGCATCCTTATTGTAGACTCTGATCAGGTCTGCTGTTGGATTAGGAAATATGGTGTAACCTTGCTCATCTGTTTGTAGACTAATATCATCATTACTGTATAACTTAAAATCATCAAACATTACAATATCTCTATTATCTAGATATGAGCCTTCTGTGCTGGATGCGAATGCAGTTATTATTTCTATTGTCAATTCTCCACTATAATTAGGTGGTAAGCTGATATCATGATTAATCATAGCGCCTGATTGCTGTCCGTATATAATAGGATGGATAGAATCTCTTGTCTCGACTCTTACCATTGCACCAAAAGCCTCTATTGGTAGATCATATCGTCTATCTTCATTAAGTATCTGAATGAGATCAAAAGAAAATATCGGCTGTTCCATATCACCAGCATCCACACAGAAGGTTAATTCTGCACTTCTATCATATCCATCAAAATAACCAATAGGGTCATTACAATCATCTACCGTCAGCGCCTCTGTAGTAGAAGAAAATGCCAGTAGTTGATTCCCATAATATTCTACAATTGTATCATGATTATACTTATCAATGAGACTGATCATATAAGGCACATCATCTAATACTTTCTCAAAGTCCTCTCTATATCCTTGCTCTATACTCTGAGGAAATAGTACGACATCTGATGATGTATTATTATCCTCATTTATATCATTCTCAAAGCTAAGTGTCACCTTAAAATCACTGATGCCTTCAGGCACATCCGATACTAACGAACCCACACTCCCCACGAATGACCCTGGCTGTAGATCGGCAAACAATGGCCTCTCAACTGAAAAATCACCTTTATCAGTCACAATATTAAAAACTAATATTTCGCCATCGGGAATAACTTCACAGCCAGTATTTCTAAGTCCGTAACTATATCTTGATACGGTCTGTGATCCACATTCTTCTGATGGTATCAGATCAAATCTTTCTACGCTGATATCCAGTCCTTCTACCTCAGATATTCTAAGAGAACCAGTCGTTATATTATTAAGTGTATTAATATCTATATCCTCAATATATACATAGAAAGTGCCATCCTTATCGACATCATTAATAATAGGTGTATCGAATGTATAGATGATAGAATCACCAACAGGCAAATTACGATCTATGATTACAGTCTCTTCTCTCTCAGGCAATAGTTTCTGATCGAAGGCAATGGGAAAATCTAATCCAGACTCTATAGTCTTTGTTCCACTATTCTTCACAATGACTTCTACATACTTTTCTTCTCCAGGACACAACACAATCGGATCATCAGAAGAAATATATACTGATAGATCAAAGTCGTCAATTCCTGGATATAATCCGACAGCCTTCCATGCTTCTAATACACTATCATACTCTGAAGATTCCTGACCATATAGTTCTTCTGCGACCTCCAAGGTATAATACATACAATCAAAATAATTCGAGCTGGGCGTCAGATATCCCGTCTGAGTATGAAAGACGACATCTAATGCACTCCGCATTCCGATACGACCTACATCGTAAAATTTCCCCGCTTCATTCTGTCCAGTACCTCCTTCTACAAGTAGATAGAACCAGTGATTAAAAACTCCGCTATTAGAATGTACGCCACCTCTATCTGCAGTTCCTGTTCTCCAGTTATCACCTGCATAATACTTAGGGTGATTTCTCTCATTAGGGTCTGACATAGATCTGAATATTCTGACCTCCTCATTCTTCCTGATCTGATCACCTATATTCCAAGTAAAATTCTCTATGTCAGAATAGTATTCTAAGCCCTTACCTATTATATCACTGATACTTTCATTAAGAGCACCAGACTCATTACGATATACAAGATCCGAAGTATAATCCGTCCATCCATGAGCAAACTCGTGTCCGACCACAGTCAGCGTCGTCAGTGGACCATATCGGTGGCAATCTCCATTACCATAATAAGTAGATGTGCCATCCCAGAATGCATTGACATAATATCGATCGAATACATTAACTATAGAAATTAGCTCTCCACCTTCTCCATCTAAGCCGTCCCAATCAAAGTATTCCATCATCATATCATAATACTCACTGCTACAATAATGGGCATCCCCAGCTGCACTTAGATTACCATCTTTATTATTGTCCCATACATTATCACTATCAGATACAGGCTCATCTCTATTTTCGTAATCATAGGTAATCACTCCTTTCCCTCGTGTATTATCTCTGAGTAAGAAAAGATCAGGCGAAATAGAATCAGTAATGATTTCTTGTCTGCCATAGTACCTTGTGTGGGCAACTCCTTTAGAATCTCCACATTTTATATTAGTATATGCATCTATGAATTTTCCAGTGTGTGCATCCATATACACTGTGTAGTTAATTGGAAAATTATAATCCTCAGTCCTTATCTTATAGGCATGAGCTAATCTATAGTTTCCCGATATATCTGGATAAGTCTGATCGATGATACATAACTGATCGTAATCGCTCTGCCATTCTATATCCGTAGATAACATAATCACTTTCTGATACGTCAGATAAGATTCTAATATGATGCTGGCTTTTTCTTCTAATTCATCTTGTGTAAATAAAGGAGTTATCGATAAGTCTATGTTTGGAAATAAATTCCCAGTTGCTTTATACACGGCACCATTATTAGAATGTAAAGTATAAGCAGAACCTATAACTGGAATATTTCCATAAGCTTGGGTATATCTGTGTCGAGTAATACCAGATCTGTCTGTCCATTCCTTGACCTGAATCATCTGGTCGTCTTCTGTTAGTCCAAGAGACTTATGATTTACACTAAAAAAATCAGATGACTTAGTAGGAGCATCAACATGCCTCAACTTATTATCTTGAAACTTTTGTAGTACACCTTGCTGACCACATAATGAAGTAGTAGCAAATAAACTAAAACCTAAGATGACAAGAATTGGATATCGCATATTTTTAATTAATTCCCTTAATATCGCATCTATTTTATAAAGTTTCAAAAAAATAGTCCCTTTGATACAGATAATTACTGCATTATGTATCAAACGGACACCAAATAAATAACAAAATAATGTCAGAGGAAAGCGAGGATAGGTATCAGATATTAATAGAAGCGATCGATCATGAGAGAAAAGAAGAGGAGGAGTACTATACCAGTTTGTCCAAAAACAAAAGTCTCAAAGAAAAGATAGAGTCTGGAATCCTATGGTATCCTGTAGATGTATTATCTCATCATTATTCTGTAGGTGAGCAAATAGAAGTCAATGTAGAGAGACGTAAGCATCAGGATACACCTCATAAATTAAGGTCGGGAATGGCTTGTCAGATATTCGGTCGTGTGGGCAATGAGGATACCTTCTCCGCTAAGGCGGTCATATCATATGTCCGGAGAAATAAGCTTGGGATTATGCTTAATGAATCCATCATTTCTAAAGATCAATTGTCTAGTCTCAAAGGAAATATCGGTATCATGATGACATACGATGAAAGGCCTTACAGAGTCATGACTAATGTAATGAAACAACTGATCGCTACAGAAAAACCAGACATCGCTTACCTAAGAGAACAGATCAGAAATGAAAGTAGGATGGACGAAAGTGTGGCCGTCGATTACATCCGTACACCGTCACATCTTAATGCATCACAGATCACAGCTATGACAGATTGCATACAAGCGCAATCTATGAGCATCATACATGGACCACCAGGCACAGGTAAGACGACGACTCTTGTAGCACTTATCCAAGCCATCGCAGATAAGGAAACTAAGATACTTGTCTGTGCTCCAAGTAATAATGCCGTAGACCTATTAGCTAATAGTCTCGATGCGATAGGTATACCCACATTGCGAATCGGTAACGTCACCCGAATATCTGATAATCTCGTGCACTTGACGATATCGGAAAAAGCAAGATCACACCCAGAATGGCAACATATTAAAAAAGTAAAAATAGAAGCAGAAGAAGCAAAAAATATTGCCAGTAAGCGCAAGCGGCAATTTGGCTACAAGGAACGATCGGATCGCAAAGCCATGTATCGAGAATCTCGCGAACTCAGAAAATGGGCAAGAGATCTGGAAGACAAGCTGGTAGAAAAACTAATCGGTCAGAGTAAGGTCATCTGCACTACACTAATCGGTGCCAGTCACAAGAGCATCAGTGGTCTCCGATACTCCACACTCATCATAGACGAAGCCTCCCAGGCCTTAGAGCCTGAGTGCTGGAATGCGATGCTCAAAGCAGAACGGACCATTCTGGCAGGCGACCATCTGCAGCTGGCTCCTACTGTTAAAAGCCGCAAAGCCGAAGAATTAGGTCTCGGAGAAACCCTCTTGCACAGGCTATCAAGTTGTATAAAGTACTGCAATCTATTAGATACTCAGTATCGTATGAATGCTAAGATATTGTCTTTCTCTAATGAGATGTTCTATGACAATAAACTGCAATCTGCAAGTGGAGTGGATACATGGACATTAGAAGATGACAATGACCCTCTCATGATGATCGATACAAGTGGCTGCGGATTCGAGGAGACTATGAATCAGAGAAGTCTTAGTCGATATAATGAAGGTGAGTATTTCGTACTACGAGAACACTTTATACTTAATGCGTCTAAGTATGAAAACAATTCTATAGGAGTCATAAGTCCATATAGAGAACAGGTAAAGTATATCAGAAATAAATCAGAAGAGGATAAGCTATTCGCTACACATGATGTATCTGTCGATTCTATAGATGGCTTCCAAGGTCAAGAAAAGGACGTCATATACATCTCTCTGGTCAGGTCTAATAATAAGGGAGAAATAGGATTCTTAAAGGACGAACGACGACTCAATGTAGCAATGACACGTGCTCGTAAGAAGCTGGTTATCATTGCAGATATGAGTACACTCTCTCAGTATCCTCTATTCTATAAATTATCAGAGCATATAGAAAAAATAGGAACTTATCAGTCAGCTTGGGAATATATGTCTGGATGACTTCTATAACTTATAGCCTATATTAAATTGGAAGATATATTCTGTGAGCGGCTCCTTACTATTCATGCGATCTTGTTTCCATATTCTTAATGATATCTGCCAATGGTCCGTTACTGCATAAGAGGCTCCGATTTTTAGGCGTGACCTCTGCAGCTCATTGATACCATCTATCCTGTAGAATAATTCTGCACCAAAGTATGGCTTTATCTTGCTACCTGTTTTTATCGTAATACTCGGATGCCATCTTAAAAAGTTTGGATCTACAAAGTCAATATCTTGAGCTACATGCCAACGAAAATATTGACTGAGTCTTATCTTATCACTTAGTTTAATTCCGTGAATAACATCAAAGAACCAAAAGTTGCGATTATTCCCATTCTCTAACCACCAATATCTTTCTAAGAACTTAACAGACCAGTTCTTATCTAATTTTCTTGATACTATGATATCTATGGAAGCATTACTGTAGTTGCTTAGGTCCTTATTGTGTCTAACTATCGGCTTGAGGATATAAGACATAAGGCCTTTGTCCTTTCTAAGACTAACAGAAGTCCATGAGCCGATATCTGTCTGAGCATAGGTGCCTATTATACTTATAAAGAGAAAGAGAAACAAAAATACTAAGGCAATTTTCTTATTCACAATGCTAGTGTACGATAATTTCTTCAGTTTGGCTAATCAGACTGCCGTCTCTACCGATACCTTCTATCTGAATCTGATAAGTACCAGGATTATCACCAGTGTAGAAGTCCAGAGACATGGAGCGATTACTTTCTAAGGCTACCATAGGATTCCAATATAAGGTTGTCCGTCCGTCTGGCGTATATACCTCAGATACATCTCTGGAATAATCAGGAGAATAAAACTCCCGGCCAACTGAAAATCCTGGAATACTCATATCTATAATTCCCGGCTTACGACGACTGACAGACGGATCTGGAGCTCCAGTATATATAGCAACCACACCATTAGCTGCCCGAGAGCCATAGATAGCAGCTTTTGCTCCTTTGAGAACATCGATGAATAAGACATCATTGGTATTCATTTGCGAAATGAACTCTTGCTCAGTCTGCATTCCATCTATCAGAAATAGAGGTGCATTTGGCAGGTTGATAGAAGATAATCCTCTGATAGATACTATCTGATTAGGGAATGTACCACTAACAATTACACCCGGTACTCTACGCAATAAATCAAAAACTGAAAGAGCCCCCACCCTATCTACCTCATTAAGTATTACTCTATTACTTGGCTCCCCATAGATTGATTTGTCTTTCACTATCTGATCTATTTCGTCTTCTTTAGTTTCTCGTTTTTCTGTTAATACAATTTCATCTAACATAATTTCCATAGTATGATACTGATCTTTGAGCGCTTGTGTTGTTCTACTGCTACTAACGTATTCGCTATATGATAATGATTTTTTATTAGTAGGAATTTTATCTACTGACGCAATGGGTGTCGTAGAATTATCATCTATGTGAATGACTACATTTCTATTACCCTCGAGCTTGCCTTGTTCTTCATTTTTATATTTTCTTGCTTGTAGGAGAGCTTGTATCGTGTCATATACAATGTAGGGGCCAAATCTAAACTTCCCATCGTCATCAGTTTCCATCTGGTCTTCTAATAATTCAGAACTTAAAAAAGTTAGTGTCACGTTACTTTTAAGACCTGATTTACTCTTCCATACCTTACTGGTATACCCTTCTATATATATACCGTCTTCCCTGCCATGTTCTAAGCTTGCAAATGCATCTTCCTTACTCATTTCTTGCCAAGAAAATTTACGCCAACCATTTGTCATCATAATCAGATCTAAGAGAAAATCTCTTTTGTAATCATCATGCTTCTCAAAGAAATATGAAGGATTTTCTATCTTCCCTCGCAGGTCCGAATTAAGCAACAACCATGTTTTTATATTTCTTCCCTGTGGGAAGCTATTGACATTATTATTATCTACGATTGCAACAGAACAGTCGTATGCCAGTGGCTCTCTTTCATCATCTACCATTAGCTCTAAGCTCACCTTATCTCTTATGCCGTAGCTACTTTTATCTGATGTAATTACTGTCTTAACCTCAGAATTATCTACGAACAACAATCGCTCACAATGCGGAATACCATTCTTATCAAAAAATGTCATTGTAATAATTCCTGACGGAATAGGCGCCATCGAAAACTTAAAGCTATAATCTGAACCGATGCCTTCTCCAATGTCCTGATCTAAAAGTAACTCACCTCTCTGGTGTCCGATTAATTTTCCACCATCTAATCCATCACTTATATTAGTTTGCAAGATTAGGGTGATGTCGTCATTCTTTCTTACAGTCGTCATAGTATAACCCTGAGACATGACATCTGGCAATGGGTAAATTTGTGCCTGTCCATCTAATTGTGCCACATAACTTTCTCCAGCTTCTGGAATAAATGAAGCGATTCCTAATCCGAATTTAAAAATCTTAAATGGTGCAACGGTATCTCCATTTTTAGTCTGTATAGTTCCATTCAGGCCTTCTGCTTGACCCCCCTTTATTTTTATAGCTACCTTACAATCTATGCTGGCGATCAGCTCGCCACTTTCTGGGTAGAAACTGATATCTAATGGTGCTGTCTCCACCGTCACGTTTTCTATTTCAGCTTCTACAGAAGATTCGAAAATTTCAACATATGCTTTATTAATGTCGACAATTTCTACTCTTTTATTATAAAAAAAATCAGGATCCTGATTAAGCATATGTTGGGAATACGCTCTTATATTATATATGCCGGGTTGCCAGTCGCGAGGTATGATTATATCACTTGCTGCACCAATATTGTCTATATAAACTTTTTGAGAATTAACGATATTTCCAGTTGGACTTTGTACTTCTATATATACAACTTTTGAGGCAGCTTCTGGAATGTGAGTTATCCCATCTACTAAATACGTCTTAAGCCATATGGTGTCCTCTAAAGCGTAAGTAGATCTATCGGAATGGACATATATTTTGTCCGGGTTGGCTTGTGTGGAGTAGTCTTTCAGATTAGATAATATGATTTCCATCTTATCATTAACAAAGGTCGCAGATAATAGAACTACGGTGAGAAATATCAGAAAAGATCTACATAATTTCATAACTAATTGCTTAAGATATTACAATAATGATAACTAATTAAGAGGTGTAAACATTACAATTGGATTATTTAAAAATATGTGTATCAAGGACTTAAGAGAGTACAAAATTTAATTTTAACTGTTATTTAAGCTTCGGAAACATTCAGACTTTAATGGATCGTGACTTATTAACTCTATCTTAAGCATAAGTGATTTTAAGCTTATCTTTTTGTTCGTTATTGGGGATGTTCAGATACTCTATAACTCCTCATAATTCAATTACATATATTAACATTTTTTATTTACTATTCCGGATAATTGACTGACTTTATCAAATAGCGGGGTAACGCATGTAGCCAATTTATCAACATTTTCGGTCAGCTCGCCCGCCTCCGAAGGTTGTCGGAGTTCCATAATTATAAGATGACAATTGCCATCTTGTTGATATGCACCACCATTCTATCTTGCCAAATTGCTTCCCCACTATTTCTTTTGCCAAGAACTCACATTCTGGTCTATAAAGGTGTGACACCTACGGCAGCATTTGCTTACTTCTGAAAATCCAATTAACTCTTATATAAATATCAATCAGCGGTGAGACATGGCATATATAAAAGATGTAGATCAATGTATCTAATCCTTGTAATTACTATTTTAAATACCTATTAACAAAAAGCGTCAACTAATGACACGTTAACGATAATCAAAATTGATAAGCAGTAATTAGTATATAAGAGGCTCCCTCTTACTTACGAAAATGCATTAAATCCCGTGACATCCATTCCCGTGATTAATAAGTGTACATCGTGGGTACCCTCATAAGTCAAAACTGTCTCAAGATTCATCATATGTCGCATAATCGGGTACTCATTAGTGATACCCATACCACCGTGTATCTGTCTGGCTTCTCTTGCGATTTCTAATGCCATGTGCACATTGTTACGCTTAGCCATAGATATCTGAGCTGGAGATGCTTTGCCATCGTTAGCTAACGACCCGAGTCTCCATGCTAATAACTGCGCCTTAGTGATCTCAGTAATCATCTCAGCTAATTTCTTCTGAGTCAGCTGGAATTGTCCGATAGGTTTACCGAATTGTATTCTCTCTTGACTATATCTCAATGCAGCATCATAACAGTCTAATGCGGCTCCGATGGCTCCCCATGCAATACCATATCTTGCTTTAGATAGACATGATAGAGGTCCTTTAAGTCCTACGACCTCTGGTAATATATTTGACTTAGGAACTCTTACATCTTCGAATACTAACTCTCCTGTAATACTTGCTCGCAATGACCACTTCCCATGTATCTCTGGAGCTGAGAATCCTGTCATACCTTTCTCTACTATGACGCCCTGTATCTTCCCTTCTGGATTCTTAGCCCATACCACTGCAACATCTGCAATCGGACTATTAGTTATCCACATCTTAGATCCATTCAGTATGATATCATCTCCATCTTCTACAAAGCTTGTCAGCATACCACTAGGATTAGAACCGTGATCTGGCTCTGTCAGACCAAAACAACCAATGTATTCTCCGCTGCCTAACTTAGGTAAGTACTTCTGCTTCTGCTCCTCGCTACCGAATCTATAGATCGGATACATCACAAGTGATCCCTGTACTGATGCCATACTTCTGATACCCGAATCTCCTCTTTCCAATTCTTGCATAATTATACCATATGCAATCTCATCCATACCTCCTCCACCATATTCCATAGGCAGACTCGGCCCAAATGCACCTATATCTGCCAGTCCCTTGAATAGATGATGTGGACATTCAGCCCTTTCTGTATAATCCTCTATAATAGGTGACACCTCTTTCTTAACCCATTCTCTTACTGCCCCTCTGGCTAATAAGTGATCCTCAGATAAGAGGTCATCTACATTATAGTAATCGTGATATTGGAACTTATCTACTTTGGATGATGTGTGTACGCCATTCTCTTGCATAATTGTATAGTTTATTCGCCGCAAATGTATGACATTATTTCTTGCTCTACGGCTATTCTAGAGCTTCTAACATTTCATATATACACATGGTTTAGAGAAATAAAGCACAATAGTCGGGAAAGGCACACTGGTGTAAACCCTTAGAAATAATATAGTACAAACCCCCTGTAATAGACACATAGCTATGCATAGCTTTATAAAAGCTAAATTATATGCCAAATGACTACTAAATTATTATCTCTTTGTTCCTTAATCTGCTTAATGAGTTCTTGCAATGGACCTCAGAAAAAGCTACTCGAAAAGCAATTGTTAGAAAAAAGTGATCAGATAGATCAACTAGAAGAACAACTGGAACACTTACAAGTATCTAATGAAAGTCTGCTGGATAGAATGGAAGACTTATCCATAATCAATAAAAGTGATGCCGAAAGTATCAGAGGATCTATTACTACTCTCAATAAGCAATTCGATTACATCGATAAGCTTTCTGATGAGATAGAACGTAAAGATTCTATCAATGAAATGCTCGCTCAGAATCTCAAGCGATCACTGTATGATATAGATGATTCTGACGTAGAAATAATTGTCAAAGGCAGTGCCGTCATGGTGTCACTATCTGATAAGATGCTATTCCGTACAGCGAGTGCTCAGGTGAACCAGAAAGCATATGACGTCCTACAGAAAGTCGCTCAGATTATCAATGATAATGAAGATGTGGATATCTTAATTGAAGGACATACAGATAACGTACCTATCGCTAATAATCAGCATAAAGACAATTGGGATCTGAGTGTCAATAGAGCAACAGCCGTTGCAAGAGTATTGCAGACTACATTTGATGTAGATCCGGCTAAGATGACAGCAGCAGGCAGAGCAGAGTACATACCTAAGACTGATAACGAAAGCTCCAGAGGAAGAAGTCAAAATCGTAGAACAGAAATAATAATAACCCCTAAGTTGGATCAGTTTTTTAGGTTATTGGAATCTCCAGAACTGATCGGCTGACACAATATATACGTAGAAATGTTCGTGCTTACAGTAACCATCGTATAGAATATACTCCTTCTACCGATGGTTATTTTTTTGTCTATTTCATTACTTTCGCTGTGTAACACCATTTACATTTTAAATTGTCGTATAAATGTTCTGAATTAAATTTGTTAAGATCACGGCATGAGCGAAAGATTTCGTTGCAGACGAATCGAGTATGATTGCGCTCGAATTGAGCGAACCACAATAGTGGGTGGGTTGCTCATAGCCGTAGTCATGGCAAGCCTGCCTACCTACAATAGAGGTAGGTATTTTTAACGCTGAGATTAGCTAATTTCGACGGAATATATGCGACATCCTAATGTATATATGGAATAATTCATACACAAGCAAGAAAAGTAAAGCTATAAGCATGAAAACAACAGTATCAATAGAAGGATTACAATTCAGAGCCTTTCATGGCTTCTATGATGAAGAGCGAAAGCGTGGCAATGATTTCTCATGTGATGTCTATGTAGAACTCAAGAGTTTTGACTCGATAGAAGACAATATATATGATACTGTTAATTATGAAGACATCTACGATATCGTTAAAGAAGAAATGGGAAACACGAAAAAACTCATAGAAACCGTCGCCTATTGTATCATCACAAAGATCAAAGAGTTAGATAATGTGACCGGTGGAAAAGTCAAACTCACAAAAAATAACCCTCCGCTAAAAGGAAAAGTGGATAAGGCCGTCGTAGAGATGATTTTCTAAGGAATGTTACAATTATCGAAAACCATCCTATCTTATCACTCACTGACTGACATAAAAAAAAGCCACATGTCCGAGTAAGACATATGACTTTTGATTAGTTATGTAATGAAACCTTATCCAGGATAACTATTGATTAAGAAAATCAATAGAGTCACTGAGAATACGGCAACAATCCAGAAACGTAAATCTTTAAGAAGGTTCTGTTCTTCGTGGATCATCGTTACATCGAATTTTGGTTATTAAAGTATGAGTAATCCGAAAATAGCGTTTTATTTTCTAACCTACATAAGCCAAAATTGATACCATATGATTTATTTATTATATGATATGTACTGTAGATTAACTGTGATTCTATGCCAAGAAGCTTATGTGTTTTTTTTATAATCCGTAACATCTTGATAATAAATAGACTTCGGATGTCACATATATAAAATGTATACAATCTATGGCTAATTCCCATCTAAAAAATACCCAAAAGCTTTAGAAAAAATACTGGTAAGAAGGACAATAAAAATTAGTCTTTAATCAAACTTTTCTTGATATTCCTAATTAAAGACGGTCCAGAGTAGACCATTCCAGAATATACTTGGATTAGGTCAGCGCCAGCTTCTAACATATTATGAGCTTGCTGAGCATCGGTAATACCACCTACTCCGATGATGGGAAGATTCGCATTACGCTTACGAATATATCTGACCACCTCTACAGATCTATTATGCAGTGGTAACCCACTTAGACCTCCATTACCGATAGATTCTATGTCGTTATCTGAGGTTTTTAATCCTTCTCTGGAGATGGTTGTATTAGTGGCGATAATGCCGTCTACTTTTATCTCTGAGAATATCGATAAGACATCATCCAACTGGCTATCATTTAGATCTGGCGCTATCTTAAGTAAGACTGGCTTCCATTGAGGCTGCTCATCTCTTAACTTGATTACATGTGCTAATAATTGGGTGAGAGGCTCTTTGTCTTGTAGAGATCTGAGACCTGGCGTATTGGGTGAGCTGACATTTACAACAAAATAATCTACATGAGGATACAGCTTAGTGAAGCAATAATCATAATCATCTATCGCTTGCTCATTAGGTGTCACTTTGTTCTTACCTATGTTACCGCCTATGATTATTTTTTTGACTTTACGATCTTTGATACGATCGATCATGGCTTCTACCCCTTCATTATTGAACCCCATCCTATTTATAAGACCTTTGTCTTGTGGCAATCTGAATAGTCGCTGCTTAGGATTGCCATCTTGAGGCTTAGGTGTTACGGTACCGATCTCGACGAATCCGAATCCTAAGTGACTCATCACATCATAGTATTTTCCATCCTTATCAAAACCTGCTGCAAGGCCTACTGGATTAGGAAATTTAATACCAAAAACTTCTCTTTGTAATGAAGGGTGATCTACTCTAAAGTAACTCCGTATAAGAGGGCTAACGATAGGAATAGCTAACAAGGTTCTAAAACTGCTGACTGTCAGATGATGTGCTTTCTCAGGATCTATAAGAAAAGCAATGGGCTTAATAAATAATCTATAGAACAATTTACTTGACTTCTGCTTTTAACCGATCCATATCTCTGATGAGAAGTCTCTTTCTATTGAATGTGATGATCTCGTTAGTTCTCAATTCATTGAGAACTGTGGTGACTGTCTGTCTAGATGTTGCTGTTAGGTTAGCAATTTCTTGATGTGTGATAAAGTTTCTGACGACCCACTCATACCCTACTCTTTGACCACGCTTATCGACCATCTCTGTAAGGTATTCTATGATACGAGATCTTGAATCTTTGAATACTAGCGACTCTAACCTATTCTCCATTTCTATGACCTTACTTCCCATCATTTTCATGAAGAATAAGCTCAACTTACTGTGATCCTTAATGAGATGCCTCATCTGATCAGAACTTACGGCACACACTTTAGTATCTTCTACTGCAATGGCATAATCTCTTCTCTTATCCTCACCGATCATTGATAATTCGCCAAATACTTCCCCTGTAGACAAAATAGCTTTAGTGATTTCTTTTCCGTTGTCAGCATAAGAACCTATCTTAATTCTACCTTCATTGATAAAGAAAATCTTATCACTTTCCTCATCTGGCAGATATATATAATCGTCTTTCTTGAATTCCTTCATGTGACCATCATTAATCTGATCACCTACCTTATTAGGGCAGAATATTCCCCCGACATCTATATTCTCTAAAAACCAAAGTGATTTATCGTCCATTCGAATGTTTGAATTCCTACTAAATTAATGATTTGTAAGCTTTAATTTGAACTCCTCCACTAATTTATTAAAATGTGGATTTTTCTTAGATAACATTTCGTACTTCTCAATAGTTGACAAGTGCTGAGGTTTTTTGGGTGGCTTATAATTAGGGAAGGTGCTTTCTGACACTCTATATATAATCTTATCATAGCTATTAGAGTAATTCTCATGTAACAATTCTACGAGTGCAGATTCCTGTCTTATAAAGTCTAAATATATCTGAGTAGGAGAAAGTATCCTAATATCCGTCTTTGCTATTTCGATCTTTATATTCTGAATGGCAGTTTTCACAGATGGAGAAGTTGTCTTCTCTTTATAATTATCAAATAATGATTGTAGCCCCTCAAGTGTAAGCGGCATCTGCACTTTCTTAGCTTTCTGTCCAGCGAGTCCACCATTCAGAAGTAAGTTAATATCAGTGGATATCGTCGGCGTTTTTGGCCCTTTGGACATGGGCTTAATAGCTGCGTTATTGTCATCTGTTTCTACATTAGCTTGTAAAGGCTTCGATGATTTTTCACTACTCTCCTTGACAGTTGGCTTGGTTTCAGAAACTTCCTTTTTTTCTACTTTGAGTTGTGTTTCTTTGCCTTTTTCAGGACTTGGAACACTGTTATCAGTTTTTTGCTCAGTTCGCTTATCTGACTGATTATCAGATACTTGATCTGTGTTATTTTTAGAATTACTGGTTGTTGCATCTGCATTTATCGCAGGTGTAGCTACTGCTTTGGCCTCTGATTTGAGGTTTGCTAATTCAGTTTTTTTTTTATCGATGAGCCTGTTGAGGTAGCATATTTTACTGAGGGCAATTTCTACACTGAGTCTCTTATTCTGTGATCGTGGCAGATTAATATCTACCTCATTAAGTAAGGAAAGTGCAGATAGTAAAAATGAGTTGCTAGCGAGTAATGCTTGTTGCTCATATCTGGACTTTAAGCTTTCTGCAATATCGAGAATACTTGCCGTCCTGACATCCTTTACCATCATTAGATCTCTAAGATGTGTCATCAGTCCAAGTATAAATTGCTCCGACTCAAATCCCTGTTTGATGATCTCATTATTAATCATCATCGCCTCTGTGACATCTTCTTTGATCATGGCATCAGCCATCCTGAAGTAGTAATCATAATCTAAGACATTGAGATTATCCGCCACATCTTTATAGCTAATGTCGCCGTCGACACTACTGATGATTTTGTCATATATCGATAGTGCATCCCGCATCGCTCCATCGGCTTTCTGAGCGATTAGGTGCAATGCATCATCGTCTATTTTTCTTTCTTCTTTCTCTACGATTTCCTTAAGCTGCGATACGATATCTCCTATCTGTATTCTTTTGAAATCAAAAATCTGACATCTGGATAATATTGTGGGTATTATCTTATGTTTCTCAGTCGTCGCTAGTATAAACTTAGCGTAAGGCGGTGGCTCTTCCAGAGTCTTAAGAAATGCATTGAATGCCGCCTGAGATAGCATATGTACCTCATCTATGATATATATCTTATATGCACCTTGCTGAGGCTGGAATCTCACCTGCTCATTAAGTGCACGAATGTGCTCTACGCTATTATTAGATGCAGCATCGAGCTCGAATATATTAAATGAAGCATTATCTAAGAATGCTTTACAAGATTTACACTCACCACATGCCTTATATCCATCTTGTAGATTCTCACAATTAAGGACCTTAGCCAATATCCTGGCACTGGTAGTCTTACCGACACCTCTGGGACCAGCAAACAAGAAGGCATGAGCCAACTGGTCATTCTCCATAGCTCGCTTAAGTGTCTGCGCTACATGATCTTGTCCGATGACTTCATCAAAATTCTGGGGTCTATATTTTCTTGCGGATACTACGAAACTCATAACTGGGTCGAAGATAAAGATAATTTGTTTGGTGCTAAGCTGATACTTCGCTTAATCTATTTTAATTTTGAAGTAACTGATATATGAATGAATCATTCATATATAAATGTGATTAGAACTCTAAAAAGAGATAGTCAGTCATTAAACATAGACCGATTATAGCTTTTTAAAAAATTTTTATACAAGAATGAAGATAGCCATAGCACAGATTAATTATCTCATTGGAGATTTCGAAGGTAACCTTAAGACCATCTTAGGACGAGTCAGCGAAGCTTCCAGCAAAGGAGCAGATATTGTCATATTCGGAGAATTAGCAACTTGCGGATATCCTCCACGAGACTTCTTAGAATTCGATGATTTTCTGCAGCAAGCTGAGCGAACATTGCAACCTATCCGAGAAGCTTCTAAAGACATAGCCATAGTCATAGGTGCTCCGACAATCAATCCAGTCCCAGAAGGTAAAGATTTATATAACTCTGTCTACTTTTTTGCAGATGGTGAGACACAGCATGTACAGCACAAAGCATTACTGCCTACTTATGATGTTTTTGATGAGTACCGATATTTCGAGCCAGGGACTAAGTTTAGCACAATAGAATACAAAGGACATCGTATAGCGCTAACGGTATGCGAGGACATATGGAATATCGGAAACGAGAATCCTCTCTACAAAACTTGTCCTCTTGATATATTAATTAAAGAAAAACCAGATTTTATTATCAATGTATCCGCTTCTCCCTTCTCATATAATCATGCAGAAGAACGACTCGCTATATGTAAGGAGAACGTGGACAGATATAAGATTCCACTCTTCTATAGTAATAATGTAGGTGCACAGACGGAATTGATATTCGATGGCGGTTCTATTGTCATGTCGCCTAATGGGGTCATCCACCGGGAGATGCCATACTTCGAAGAGACATTAGAAGTCTTTGATCTCGATGAAGTCAAAGAAGGAAAAAAACATAGCGAACAAGAAAAAAATAATATCCTCGAAATACATGATGCCATCGTCTGTGGTATCAAGGATTACTTTAAGAAATTAGGATTTACTAAAGCCATACTTGGGTTATCCGGTGGTATCGATTCGGCGGTTACTGCCGTGCTTGCGCAGCGTGCATTAGGCAAAAAAAATGTCAGAGTGCTTCTTATGCCGTCACAATTCTCCTCTGACCACTCGGTCAATGATGCTAAAGCACTTGCAGAAAATCTTGGTATTCAATATGACATCATTAAAATCGAAGATGTCTTCGATGCTTTCATGGGAAAATTGTCTTCACACTTTGAGGGTCTTCCATTTAACGTGACAGAAGAAAATATACAGGCACGTGTTCGAGGTACCCTACTCATGTCTTTCTCTAATAAATTTGGCAATATCTTGCTGAACACCTCTAACAAGAGTGAGATGGCAGTTGGCTATGGTACGCTCTACGGAGATCTTGCAGGTGGTATATCGGTTTTAGGTGATGTCTACAAGACACAAGTTTTTGAGCTTGCTAGATATATCAATAAAGATGGAGAAGTCATCCCAGAGAACTCTATAACCAAACCTCCATCAGCAGAGCTGCGACCTGATCAGAAAGATTCTGATAGCTTACCTGATTATGACATCTTAGATGAAATACTATTAGAGTACATAGAAAACAGAAAAGGGCCTAAAGAAATTATCGCCATGGGTCATGACAAAGCACTCGTAGAAAGAATCCTCAGAATGGTGAATCGAAATGAGTTTAAGCGTTATCAGACGGCTCCTGTTCTCAGAGTTTCTTCTAAAGCTTTTGGGATGGGTCGACGTATGCCTATTGTGGGTAAGTACCTGGGGTAGGAGTTGCGGTATTGCGGTGTTGCGGTTTTACGGTATTCGGTTTTACGGTATTCGGTTTTCGGTTTTCGGTATTCGGTTTTCGGTTTTGCGGTTTTGCGGTTTTTGTTGGGAAACATATTTTTGGTGTAGACCTAATATTGGCTCTTTTTTGAGGAATTTGTTTTTCCTTTTGTATCTTTTCTTTTCAATACAATCTTACATTAAGTTAAATTAAGGATTAGCTGTTCTGCTCAATCGATATACTTAGTTTAGAACTTATCAGAAATGAAATAGACTAACTACATGAAACATTTACTTATACCCATAATTATTAGCTTATCTACTCTTACTTATGCTCAGGTGATATCTGAGATTATGTATAATCCTCCTGAAGATGGTGCAGATTCTTTAGAGTACATTGAGATCTACAATAATACAGATACAGCAATAGAATTATCTGACTATTCATTGATAGGTGTCAATTATACTTTTGACTTTTTCCCCTCACTTAAGCCTGACAGTTCTATAGTTGTGTGTAAGAATAGTACAGCACTGCTTAATAATTTTGGAGTTAGTGGATATCAGTGGAATAGTGGTGCACTCAGTAATGATGGAGAACAAATCGGTATCATTAATAGTGTTGGTGACACCATCTATACGGTAACTTATAGCACTGAAGGTTCTTGGCCTAATACGACAAGTATTAGAGGCTCATCTATAGAGCTATGTGATTACGACAGTGACCCGCAGACACCGACTAACTGGAATCTATCACAAGGATTTACTAATGTGATTATCAATAATGCTCTACTGACAGGATCACCTGGACATCCTAACCTTGCAGTCTGTCAACTCAGGGATTACGCGAGTATTGCTATCAATGAGATCATGTATGAATCGCCAAACTGGGATACAGAACTACAATACATTGAACTATATAACCATGGTTCTGAAACGATCAATCTGAACAACTGGAGCATGGAAGGTGATATCAATATCCAATCTTTTAATAATGTACATATCCGTCCGGGAGACTTTTATCTCATTGGAAATGATCCTATCGCTCTTCTTGATTATGGTATTGTTATGCCAAGTTGGGGTACGAGTAACATGGTGTCACTGGATCCTAATCTGACATTGATAAATCCTAACGGTACGACAATAGTTACCTTAGATATAGATGAAGATAGAGGATTTGTAAATCCAGAACCAGGGCAAGCGATAGAATTATGTGACCCTCTCATGGATAACAACACATCTCTTAACTGGGCCATCTCCACAAGCGAACTATCTATGAATGAAAATACATTTTCTGGCACTCCTGTGTTGACCAATACATGCACTATGATAGGAACAAGTTCTACTTCTGATAATATTGATAATAAGACAATATCCATATACCCTAACCCAAGTGAATCAGAAATCAATATAATTAGTACAGAAGATATAGAACAAGTACACATATACGATCAGTTAGGACAATTAGTATATTTAGAAAAAGGTCAATCAACTCTACAGATAGATCATCTTCCAATCGGCCGCTACCATGCGAAGTGCTATTTTAAAAACGGACTAACTATTAAGACATTCATAAAAATGTAAAATATGCATAACTTATGTTGTCTACATAATACTTATTAAGTCTCGGTAACGATATGTATGTCGCGACACCACCTTTGCAAAATTAGTGATCCCCAAAAAACTTCTTGTAACTTCCAATTAAGTTCCACTAAATAAAAACCTTGACATGCGTATCATAATATTTTTTTTGTTGATTCTACCCACAGTTATCATCGCTCAAAAACAATATGCCCCGATGGGTGCCGTATGGACTTACGAAGGGCATGAGATAGATTGCCTAGGTAATCATAGGCAATACATTGTAGAGCGTGAGGTCGATATAGATGGAAAGGATTGCTCAGTGATCTACAATTACAACTCTAGCGATATAGAACCTACTTATATAAAATCAGCGGATAGCCTGATATTATGGGAAAATATGAATCAAGTGTTTTTCTTAGAAGACAGTGCTTTCTACTTGCTATACGATTTTAATGCAGAGGTCGGTGATACAGTTATTTTCTATGATCCTATTAATAGAGGTAATTTCTCATCCACATTTAATTTGAATCCTGCTAATGGCCCCACAGAAAGTATAGCATATATAACCGAAGTAGAAATTAGAGAGATAGAATCTCAGGAAAGAAAGTTTTTCACAGCAGATATTTTTACTGATTCATTTCTTTTCCCTTCTCCAGCTATATATATAGAAAATATTGGAAGCACCGATCAGGGTATCGCTGGAGATTATTTCTTCTATGTAGCAGAAGGTTGTTTCGGAGGCCTGCAGTGCTACGAGAATGAAACTATCGAATATGTAACCGATCGACAATTTGAAACCCCTCCACCTGGATGTGAACTTAAGTCTGGCCAGCCAGTCCCTATATGGGACATAGGGACTAAGTGGACTTACGAACTGAAACCCAATACACGTACAACATCATTCGTGACAAATGAGATAGTAGATACAGTCACGATGGATGGTCTTAAGTTATATGTGGTAAACAGCAATCCCACATTTACAGGCATTAGATATTTCCATTACATAGACGGTCGAGTCTATAATTATGACCCCAATAATCAGCTTCTACAGTTACTATATGATTTTGACGCAACAGACAGTTATATGACTGACTATAGACCGATATGTGATCCTGAATTTGATTACGATTCATTAGTTTCCCAAAGCTATACAATAAGAATAGACAGTGTTGTGAATTATGTGATGCCTGACGGTTCTATTGGAAAGATGCAGTACGCTAATGACCGACCTGTCTTATCAAATATAGGTTTTTTTAGTGGCTACATACATTACACACATGATTGGGAATTAGGCATGGACATATGTGACGAACTAGGTGATTATGTCGGACAGCTTAGATGCTTTGAGAATGATACGATTCATTATAATTTTAATGAATATCCTTGTGATACAATCTGGATGCTAAGTAATGTAGATGATATAACAGATTATAATTCCATTTCCGTATACCCTAATCCTGTCATAGACCTATTACAAGTCGTACTTCCTGATAGCGGTAGATATCTCTATAGAATCTCAGATATCTCTGGCAGCTCAATACTTGTCGGAAATACAGATTTTGTATCACACTTAGAAATGGATATAAGCCTCTTAGAGTCTGGCATGTATCTTATAACACTGAGAACTGAAAAGCTAAACTATGTTGCTAAGTTTGTGAAAACAGAATAAGGGGTTGTCCTTACTCAGGAGATTTCTCTACTCCGAAGGACATGCCCAAAAAAAATTCACTACCCATACAGCGGTACCCCATCCATATCGTGTGTCAAAATATCTGTCATATACCCGAAGAATATTTGTATATCCTTATATACCTTAGTTACGTCCTTAAGGAAAGTATCTGCCAAAACTTCCTTATCTGTAAATGTATGGAATACATACATCGACTTGTATCTGAGTAAGTCTATTGCAGGGTGATCCTTGGCAAATCCTTTGGGAGCTGTTTTCACTTGATCACCCATAAGTTCTCCGAAGGTCGACTTGAATTTTTTACTATTGATGATTTTTCTTATAGGCTTGTCATCCGCTGCTATATTATTCCTTATTAGCTTAAGATCAGCAGGATTAGGATTATAAAAACCACCACCTACTATCGACTGGCCTCCAGGAGCAATTCGGATATAGTAACCTCCTCGCCTGTATGCGCCAGCACGACTTAATGACATCCTGAAGTTAGCCGAGTAAGGCGTCTTATCTTTAGAGAATCTAACATCTCTATAGATGCGGAAGAGCTTCTTCTTCTCTATCTCATCGAATTTACTAAGAGATTCTCCTATGCTTTCTAGTAAGCCTTTCATCTCACTATTCGCTTCATCGTATCGTGGTTTGTTTTCTTTGAACCATTCACGATTATTGTTTTTCTCTAAATCCCCTAGAAATTTAAATGTAGATTTTGATACAACTGACATCTTAATCGAGTTTTCTTAATTTGTTGTGAATTTATATTTAAATAACTTATTCCATCACATGATATCTAATAAAAATATAGAAAGTTCGCTCAAGATATATTGTAAATTAAATTAAAGTAAACTGGTATACTCAATAGCTCTTATCATTATATCTACAGCGCAACAAGTGAGTAATTTAGAGTACAAAGTACAGACTAATGAGTGCTTCCATCTTGCATACATTAATACATATAACAAGGAACTCCTTAATTTAAAAGAAGAATCTGTTCTTTCTATACTATGATTTGAACTAAGTTTAGATCTCATATATAACTATCGATAACCCAGTTCTATCACAATGTAATGTCTATACAAGATCACAAGTTTCACAAAATAATCAAGCGACATCCGACATCAATATTGATTCTCTCTAATTTTGCTATATTGGACAGATCATTAGTCGATTATAGCGCATGTCTTTTGACAAAATCAACAAAGTATTAGGGCCAGGCATCTTATTTGCAAGTACCGCAATCGGCGTATCTCATCTTGTACAAAGCACAAGAGCTGGTGCTAATTATGGTTTTGCTCTATTAGGAATTATTATAGCAGCCAATTTATTTAAGTATCCATTTTTTGAGTATGGATCTCGGTATGCAAGTGCTACTGGTGAGAGTCTCATCGATGGGTACAAGAGATTAGGAAGACCCATATTATGGATATATTTCTTAGTGACAATTTGCTCTATGTTTTTTGTTATGTCGGCGGTGGGATTTGTTACTGTTGGTTTCTTAGATAATTTACTTAATCTATCTGCCATATGGCCTTCATTCCAACTCTTCCCTACTTTATTATTATTTGTAGTCTGCTGTGGAGTATTACTTATCGGAAAGTTTAATATTCTGGATAATCTGATCAAGTTAATCGGTGTGGTATTATTACTCTCTACCGTATTAGCATTTGTACTGACTTTGCTACATGGACCAGCTGAGCAAATTGACAATTTTGTACCGCCGAAAGTTTTTGATGAGGTCGGTATTCTATTTGTTATCGCTCTCATGGGATGGATGCCTACTGCACTCGACCTTTGTACATGGAATAGTCTCTGGACAATCGAAAAAATAAAAACCAGCGGATACAAGCCTTCCTTAAAAGAAACCATCAGTGAGTTCAATCTGGGATATTTCTTAGCAGCTGGGTTATCGATTTGCTTTCTGACTATGGGCGCTTACTTTGTATATGGCACCGGTGTCTCTATGCCCGCAGGTTCTGGACAATTTGCAAGTCGAGTCGTTACACTATATACGGAGACCATAGGAGACTGGAGTTATATCATTATCTCTGCCTCCGCATTCTCTATTATGTTTAGTACAAGTATTACAGTTTTTGATGGTTATGCTCGTGCTATAGAGCGGACAAGTGAGTTATTATTTCTATCAGAGTCCAGAGCCGACGAAGCACTTAATAACTCTAAAGCATACAATATTTCTCTCCTCGTACTAGCTTTTGGATCATTTGTGATTATTGCATTATTTCTCAAACATTTCAAAGTACTTATTGACTTAGCCACTACTATTTCATTTCTGATAGCACCATTTGTAGCTATTGTCAATCTGATATTAGTACAAGAAAGGTATGTAGGCAGAGAAGCAGTGCCACCATTATGGATGCGAATATTAAGTTATGCAGGTATACTTTTTTTAATAGGATTTGCTTGTTTCTACATCTATATTAAACTGTAATTAGATCAATACAAATTTAAATATTTATGAAAACAGAAAAACAAAAAATGCTTGCTGGGGAATTATATGACGCTACTGACACAGAGCTTACTGAAGATAGACTCCATGCAAGAAAACTCATCAGAACTTATAATGAATGTCATGAAGGCGATCCGAATAAACTTAAAAATATTCTACAAAAATTAATTCCCAATCAAGGATGTAATCTAAATATCCAAGCGCCATTCTATTGTGACTATGGTAGTAATATTACTATCGGAGAGGATGTATACTTTAATTTTAATTGTGTGATATTAGATGTAATGGAAGTCAAGATAGGTTCCAGATCGATGTTCGGCCCGAGCGTACAGATATATACAGCCACTCATCCGATTAACCATATAGAGAGAGCTACCGGACTAGAATTTGCTAAACCGATAACGATCGGAGAAGATGTGTGGGTAGGTGGTCATGCAGTTATATGTCCTGGTGTGACTATCGGAGATAGGGTTGTTATTGCTGCTGGTAGTGTCGTTACTAAGGATGTTCATGATGATATAATTGTAGGTGGCAATCCTTGCAAAATCATAAGTCACCTAAGTGAGTAATTCTTAGTTCTTATATATCCTTTCTATAACAGATTTCTGTATCTCCTTAAATAGACTTTTTGTAGGCGACTTACTCTCCATAGAGTTAGATGGGTAATGAACATAATTTGAGTAAGATTCAGCATATAAATCAAACCTCTGTCGTGCAATATAATTTCTCATCGAAAATGTCTCACGTTGTATACGTAATGAAGGTATATGTATGCCTGCATATGCAACAATACTTTCCCCTGGCGAAGCTTCTGCCAATGTAATGCCTTCATAACTTATAACCTTAGACCCACCATCTGTACTATTTTCGAGAATTGGAATACCGCTTATTCCTGCCGAATTTGCTGAGACGACATAAGCCATATTTTCGATCGACCTTGCAAGTTTAGCTACATTTTTTCTGGTCATGAGTGGACTTCCTATCTCAGAAGATGAATGTAAAAATACCTCGGCTCCTCTCATCATCAGGCATCTGGCGACTTCTGGATACAATATCTCTTCTGATGCAATACAAGCAAGCTTTCCTAATGGCGTATCAGCAACTGGAAAGAGTGACTCATAACCATACAAATCTATATACTTATCTAAGACATCATGTGGTGTAGGAGAATACATAGAATTAAGTCTCCTATAATTAAGAATTAGATTTCCATGATTATCAATGATAAAACTGGCCTGAAAAAATAATTTAGGGAAGTTGTCATCTTGCTCATAATAATTACCGGAAATGTACACGTCATTTTCAATGCAAATTTTTCCTATTACCTCGAAAATCTTATCGTCCTGAGAAAAACATGCCTTATCTCTCCACTCTACAATAGATTCTCTCATCGGAAAGCTGGTCATAAAGTATTCTGGGAGGACAATCAATTTTAGATCATCTCCTATAAATTTTTTCGCAGCAAATATT
>Ga0209185_1000163_pt1 | contig 104454 bp, 64 predicted proteins | sample SidtaG_2_FD_187425 | JGI IMG/M metagenome (GOLD analysis project Ga0209185, IMG submission 187425) | Marine algal microbial communities from Sidmouth, United Kingdom - Sidmouth_Asex2 metaG (SPAdes) (version 2) | ecosystem: Host-associated > Algae > Red algae > Unclassified | place: Sidmouth... | reverse complement strand
ATGTGAATACAATATCTCTTTCAGGATTAATTTCTGCTGCTACTGATGATAACGATGGTCACCTTATAGGTACTCACGTTGCTGGTGATGGTACAGTTACTAATTACGAAGAGACGGTTACTGCAATCAGCTTTAACACTACTACTAATCAAATCGAGTACATCGATGAGAATGGTGATACACAAGCTGTTGATCTTGGTGACTTAGTGTCTACTGTTTCTGATGATAACGCTAACGCTGAAACTCATGATATCGCAACACATGTATCTGGTGACGGAACGACTGTTGTAATACAAGAGACTGTAACGGACTTAACTTTTGATCCTGCAGCTGATGAGTTGACTTACATAGATGAGAACGGTGATGTGAATACAATATCTCTTTCAGGATTAATTTCTGCTGCTACTGATGATAACGATGGTCACCTTATAGGTACTCACGTTGCTGGTGATGGTACAGTTACTAATTACGAAGAGACGGTTACTGCAATCAGCTTCAACACTACTACTAATCAAATCGAGTATATCGATGAGAATGGTGATACACAAGCTGTTAATCTTGGTGACTTAGTGTCTACAGTATCTGATGATAACGCTAACACTAATACACATGATATTGCAACGCATGTATCTGGAGATGGAACGACTACTGTAGTTCAGGAAACTGTAACTGAGTTAACTTTCGATCCTTCTGCTGACGAGTTGACTTATATAGATGAAAATGGTACACCAAATACAGTATCTCTTTCAGGATTGATTTCTGCTGCTACTGACGATAACAATGGTCACCTTATAGGTACTCACGTTGCTGGTGATGGTACAGTTACTAATTACGAAGAGACGGTTACTGCAATAAGCTTCAACACGATTACTAATCAAATCGAGTACATCGATGAGAATGGTGATACACAAGCTGTTAACTTAGGAGACTTAGTTTCTCAAGTGACTGATATGAATGTTGGTGAACATCAGATTGCATCACATGTATCTGGAGACGGAACGACTACTGCTATCAATGAGACAGTAACTTCATTATCTTATGATGATGCTAACACAAGAATTATCTACATAGATGAAGAAGGTGTATCTCAGAATGTAGACCTTTCAGGATTATTATCAAGTGCTAATGACTTGAATGACGGTCACCTAATAGCTCAGCATGTAGATGCTAATGGTAATACGACTGATATCGAAGAGACTGTAACTTCACTAGGTTTCAATTCTACAACAAATAGAATCGAATACACTGATGAGAATGGAGTACTTAATCCAGTAGATCTTGGAGATTTAGTATCTGATGTAACAGATAGTAACGATGGACATATCATCGCTACACATGTATCAGGTGATGGTACTTCTACTAACATAGAAGAGACTGTAACAACATTAACTTATGATGATGCTAATACAAGAATACAGTATGTAGATGAGAATGGAGTGACTCAGAATGTAGATCTTAACGGATTAGTGTCAAGTGGTACAGATGTGAATGATGGTCACCTAATCGGTACTCATGTAGACGGTAATGGTAACGTCACTAACTACGAAGAGACAGTGACTTCTATTTCATATAGTGCTGCTAACGAGACTATCACGTACACTGATGAGAATGGTATACCTCAGACTTTAGATCTATCAGGATTATCTGATGTATCTGCTGCAACTGATGATAACGATGGTCACTTGATCGGTACGCATACTGCTAACGGTGTAACTACTAATTTTGAAGAGACTGTAACAACATTAACTTATGATGATGCTAATACAAGAATACAGTATGTAGATGAGAATGGAGTGACTCAGAATGTAGATCTTAACGGATTAGTGTCAAGTGGTACAGATGTGAATGATGGTCACCTTATCGGTACTCATGTAGACGGTAATGGTAACGTCACTAACTACGAAGAGACAGTGACTTCTATATCATATAGTGCTGCTAACGAGACTATCACGTACACTGATGAGAATGGTGTACCTCAGACTTTAGATCTATCAGGATTATCTGATGTATCTGCTGCAACTGATGATAACGATGGTCACTTGATCGGTACGCATACTGCTAACGGTGTAACTACTAATTTTGAAGAGACTGTAACGACGTTAACTTATGATGATGCTAATACAAGAATACAGTACACAGATGAGAATGGTGTACTTCAGAACGTAGACCTTACAGGATTACTTTCTGATGCTAATGACCTTAACAATGGTCACTTAATCGCTCAGCATGTAGATGCTAATGGTAATACGACTGATATCGAAGAGACAGTGACAGCTATCGCTTATGATAACTCTACGACTACTATAACCTATACAGATGAGAATGGTGTAGATCAAGATATTGATCTTTCAGGATTAGCTAATGCGTCTACTGCAACAGATGATAATGATGGTCACCTAATCGGTACACATACAGCTGGAGGTGTAACGACTAACTTTGAAGAGACTATAACAGGTCTTACATTATGGGAGGCAGTAATGCTCAGATATACTAAAGAAGATGGAACAGTTGACGAAGTTAATCTCAGTAGATTTATTTCAGAGGTAACGGATCTCAATGATGGTAAAGTAATTGCTACACATAATGATAACAATGGTAACCTCGTTAACATCGAAGAAACTGTAACAACATTTGTAGATAATGGAGATGGAACATACACTTATACTTCAGAAGATGGTACGACGACAACGACGACAACTGAGAAGGATTGTTTCTACCCTCCTTCAGTACCTATTGATGCATCGTCTACTGGAGTTAAGACATTAGACTTACACCAAGAGTATATTGACCAATATGGATCACCTGTGATATCAAGTCCTGGAGCAGGAGCAATACCTACTTTCTCTGAGGCACAGTTAGACTATCATGTATTAGATTATGATAGTTCTACGATACAAGTACATAGTATCTCTGCTCAAGGAGTTATGAGTTACGAAGTACTACAAGTACCAAAATGTAATTGTTCTTATATCAACACACTTTTCTGTGAGAAGTAATATGATAAATAATTACATCAAAATGAATGGAATTAAACCTATTGATTTACCTACTCCTTCCTATGTTGTGCAAGCAGCATGGATGGGAGTAGGTTCTCAAAACAAACTACCAAAAAATGGTAGTTGGCATAAATGGATAACTGAAGTCTTTATTTTCTTCAACGTCCTTAATAAGAATTTATAAATACAAAAATAAAACCCTTATAATTTAAAAAAATAATTACGTCTATCAATAATTAATGTTGAGAATGTTAGAGTCAAAATATATTTTACTAAACAATAGTGCTAAGTCCCTATTGTTTTTCATTATCAAAATAGCATTAGCTCTATTTTTAGTTTCCTCGATTGGTACTGGTTTAAATGCACAAACACTTAGGCTTAACAAAACAGTATCCAATACAACTCCTGCACCTGGTGAACCTTTTAATTTTATCTTAGATATAGCATGTCAAAGTACAACCTCTCCTTGTGAGAATGTTTTTATCTCAGATTTCATACCTGGTTCGTTACAGTTTTTGAATTTTAGTAGCCCATTACCTTCAGGGGTATCTGCTGCTGATTATAATACTGCAACTAATGAAGCAGTAATTAATTTCAATAGTGATCAGATAAGTGCCGGTTCGTCTATACAGATAGTAGTGCAGGTAAGATTTCCAGTTGGAACATTTAACGGTACATCAGCAGATAATACAGCTAATGCCTACTCTTCTAACGGAGGAGATGTCAGTAGCTCTGCCTCAGCGACAAGTACTGGCGGCACTACTGGCGGTAGCGGTTGTGGTGCCTTACCTAATGATGTACGGGCTGAGTTCGAAGTATTATCACCTGGTAGAATAAATCAATCAGCAGAAATAGGTAATACTGGTTCCACAGATATTGATAATTGGACTTATGAGACTACTTTAGATGACAAATTAACACTTGCATCTGTTAGAACACCTAAATTTCCTGGTGTCAATCATACTGGAGAATTATTCTACCAGAGATCTGATAATCCTGGGACATGGTTATTATGGGATACATTTAATCTTAATGATAGAAAACATAAAAGTGTAAGTGGCTTAGGATTACCCGCAGGTGTAAAAGTGACAGATTTAAAAATCGAATTAGGGAATGTGCCAGGTGATGGTCAATTTAATCCATACATTTATCCAAGTGGTTATGAGAGAAGACTGGTTTATAATTCATTCGTAGATGCTGGCTTAGCTCCTGGAGAAACTATAGATAATTGTGGATCATATTCTGGAATAGTTAGTGGAACTAATTGTAGTGGAAATGACTGCTACGATACGACTATTACCGAGGGCCAGGATAACCTTTCTAAAGATAAGTATATGACTGATCTTAATGATATAGAAAGAACAAGGTATGAAATAGGTGAAAGAGTAAGAATTCACATGGAATTCGCAAGTCCAGCACATCAACCTAATGACGTAGTAGGAGCCGTACTCACAGATATATTACCTATAGGAATGACATATATTCCTGGCTCATGGTATATAGAATTTGGTACTGATAATCTTGATAATCAAGTACCCGTTGTCGAGACAGGTACAATGACAGATGGTAGGGATTTTGTTAGATTTGTATGGGATGCCTCTCATGGCAATGAATTTACAATAGAGCCTACAGGATCTTGGGATGGGTTTAGTATAGCTTTTGAAGCGACAATAGATGCTGGAATAACTCAAGGCTTGCATAGGAACAATATGTACTCTAATGCAACAGGCTCAACACATGATGACTGCGATGATCCTGATAACGAAGACTACAATAACAACTATGCACCTACTTACTGTGATGACCATTATGATTTCGAAGTAATATTCCCTCCAGGATCTGCAGGATTAGATTCTAAAAAGGAAGTCAGAGGAAGTTTGAATAGTGGCTATAATCAATATCCAGCATTTGGCACAACAGTTCCAGGTGGAATAAGTGACTATAGAATTACACTTTCTAATCCTAACTCTGCACCTGTAGATGACTTAGTAGTCATAGATATATTTCCTTACATTGGAGATACAGAGATACTTAATACTTCTGACCAAAGATTCTCAGAATGGCGACCCAACTTATTAGAGCCGATACCAACCCCTTCAGGAGCTACCGTATATTATACAACGGTAGCTAACCCATGTAGAGACGAAGTGGCAGGTCCCAGTGACCCTACACCCTTCCCTACTGGTTGTACTAATCCAGGATGGTCTACGACACCTCCAGCAGATATAACAACAGTAACAGGATTTAAAATTGACTTCGGCAGTAGAAGGTTAAATCAAGGACAAGACATAGAAATAGAATGGGAAATGAGAGCTCCAGTTAATGCACCTACAGGTGGAGAATTAGCATGGAATTCATTTGCTTGGGCAGGATCTAATGCCACAAATGGCAATCCACTTATTCCAGCAGAACCTGTGAAGGTTGGCATAGAATCATTCCCTGGTTCAGTACCAATTCATGGTGACTTTGTATGGCATGATCTTAATGGTAATGGAATACAAGACTCAGGAGAACCAGGAGTAGATGGTGTAACAATAACTTTATACGAAGATAATGGAGATGGTATTGCTAACCCTAATAATGATACACCATACCAGACTACAATATCAGCTAACGGAGGGCAGTACCTGTTTTCTGATTTTCCATTGGGAAATTATTATGTTGCATTCACTAATCTACCTACAGGATTTAATCCTACACACACTAATGCTGGAAATGATGCCATCGATTCTGATGGACTTATAACACCGATCATGACTTTTACATCTACTACAGATGATAGAACATGTGACTTAGGATTATATGAAGGTCCACCACCATCACTATGTAGTTGCATTGCTAATGGTTGTAAGGACAAAGATGAAGATGGTATATCTGATAATGAAGATAGAGATAGTGACAATGATGGTATTCTGAATGTAGATGAAGGATTTGAATGTGACATTATTGATCTTAGTATTTATAATGGTAATACAGATGCTTTAAATACATTTAATAATGCAAATATAAATATTGGAACATCTATCATTCAAGTAACAGATCCACTTACATTTGTTGGTGGGGCTTCATTAGATGAATTTATTTTTTCAGATGACCATGATACTGGTAACACAGGATTGCTGTTAGGTGTTAATTCTAATAATCCATCTCAATATTTAGAGGTAGAATATACATTTACAGAACCCGTATGTGGTTTTAACGGAAGACTTGTAGATATAGATAGGACAGATGCTGTAGATATTTATGGATATATAGCTGGAGTAGCAAAGCCAGTGTTGATATCTTCACAAGGATCTTGTATAGCTTGGGATGGTTCTAATACTGCCACAAGTCTATGTAATGTGCAAGGTGGACCTGCGTCAGGAAATGTCGGAGAGCATGCCTTATCGTTTATTTTTACGGATTGCATTGACAGATTAGTATTCAGATACTATGATCAAGGTCCTGGAGCTGGAGGCTCATTTACTTTCCAAGTAAGTCCCACACCTACTTGTTCGGGTCCTGACTGTGACGGTGATGGTATACCTAACTTTTTGGATCTTGATTCTGATAATGATGGAATTCCAGATGCCATTGAGTGTAGTGGTGACATTAATATTCAGTTATCTAATTGTATGTTAATTGATAGATCGAATAGAGCTCAAAGAGACCTCGACGGTGATGGTTGTCCTGATGGTATCATAGAAATATGTACTCCTACAGATATCGATGGAGATGGCATTTTTAATTTTTGCGACCTCGATAGTGATGGTGATGGATGTAGTGATGCAGAAGAAGGTGAGACAGAAGAAAATCCTAATGTCAACAATTCAGAAATAAGTACTAATTATGCTCATCCAGCTACTGCAGTTAATGAATGCGGATTAGTTCTATGGAATGGAAATACAGAATGTCATACACCTGCAGATAATGATTGGTTAAATCAAGCAATCGACAACAAGTGTTGCCCAGAAATTTGTCCGACTATATATTCAAACGGATTTATCAGAACTAATGGATCGTTCACTCCCCCAATACATGCAGATCTACAGAATGACAAAAATGAAACTGGCAAATAATATCAATAATAAATTCAACATATAAACTAAAAGCCTTTACCTTTTATACCCTTTGAAATATCAATCAATGTAGACAGCCCCAAAGCCAATCACATTTGAACTTAAGATATAATGACCTATATACATTTAATTAAAAAGCTTATTTCTCGAAAGAATTTATGCTTAACCCTATACCGAACTTTTTGTTTATCAATTCTTTTATGCCTAAGTGGCCAATTAATTTCTCAAGAAAAATGTTGGTCTATAAGAGATGAGAACGACAATAATGCTACACTATATTCTTGGGATAATACCGGTAGCCTTACAGAAGTAGGCAAGCTCAACACAGAGTCAGTTGAAACAATGACAATGAATGGAGATTGCAACTCAGTATACACCACAAGTAAAGGAAATTTTGGATCGGTGAATTTAACTTCAGGTTTATTCACTGTCATTTCTGATTTGGGAGACATGTATAATCCTACTTTAGGAACGGAAAATATTTCAGATGTAGACGGAATGGCCATTGATAATTTGAGCGGATACATCTACGCAGTTGAAAGAAAAGTTCCTGGTGATGATTTACTATTCTTAATAGATCCTACCAATGGATCAATTGTTTCAAATGCCTTTGGCCCTAGTACAGATTATGTGCCTATTCCAGGTGCTCTTGAAGATGTAGATGATATAGCTTTCAATCCATGTACATACGAACTCTTTGGAATTTCTACAGTTTCTGGATCAACTACAATATATGATAGAGTCGTAAAAATTGATATAAATACGGGCCAAGCGACTACTTTGGTTTCGACTCTTGAATGTGATATAGAAGGATTAACTTTTGATAATGATTGCAAACTTTATGGCTCGGTGGGTTATAAGGGCTGTGTTAACCCAGGCGCTGTCTTTGAAACTAACCAAACGACAGGTGCATTAACAGAAATCGTCGATATTGGTGGAGATGTAGAAGCCGTTGTATGCTGTGTACCGGCTCCTCTTCCTAGTGCTCTAACTTGTAATATTGATGAGATAATTTCCGATTGTTCAGCGAGTGGTGCTTCTCTTCAAGTATTACCATCTGGAGGTACCGGAGGGTATACTTATTCTTGGTCTACAGGAAGTACTAGCAATATAATTTCGGGGTTATCAGTAGGAGCATATTCAGTTAAAGTAGAAGATTTTGCAGGTAATACAACCACTTGTAATTACACCATAACAGAATGTACTGCAGCTTGTTGCGAAAACCTAATTACAAATGGAGGTTTCGAAAACTATCCTTCTTCATTTACATTTCCATATACATTCGAAGGCTTACCCGCAAATACTGTCGGGCAAGGTAACTGGTTTTCTACAAATTGGATATCAGCTTCTTCTGACGATAATATGCTCTGGTTATTAAAAGATAACTCTAATCAGGTAAATAATCCCGAAGGAAGTCACTTTGCTTTTATAAGAGGACAAGGTGATTGTGCACAACTTTGTGGGGATGGACCAGATCAATGTAATATAGAATCATTACTTTGCTCAAGTTGGAAAGATGGGAATACATATGAATTATGTTTTGAAACTGCATCGTGGGATGAAAATTTTTCTGGCAACACTCCAACTGGCCCAGGCACCCAAACTGGATCAAGCGTTTCAGTTGAAGTTCAATACCAAACTGGTATTTCTAATATAAGCACAACCTCGCTACCAGCCAGTTCTTCATTTAATAATTTAAACTGGCAACAAATATGTGCTACTTTCAGTTATGACGCTTCTAACCCTATTAAGACATTTTTCATAACACAAAGTGGTACAGGTGGAATTGTTGTGGATGATGTCATATTCACCGATTTTGATGATCCTTGTTGCGAAATTATTGCGGATATAGACAACAGTTGTTCTATACTAAATACAAATCACGGTTTTGAGAATTCAGGAGGTACAAACTTCTCTACTAACTATAATGGAATACCTGCTGCTTTATTACCACGAAACTCAAACATAATTCCAGGCTTCAATGCTGACTTTGGCTGCACAACTAATGGCCCTTGTCCAGACAGTTATTGGGTAAATGATGCAGCTGATAATGTAAACAATCCCGAAGGTGACAAGTTTGTTGTATTAACTCAACATAATTATTGCATGCGGGTAACCATCTCTTTGACAGAAGGAGAATGCTATGATCTAAGCGCATATGGGGCACTGTACAATAATGGAAATATTACAGGTGAGTTAAATATTGAATACTTAGACTCCAACTCCAATTTGGTTGTAATTAGTTCAAATACATTTACCTCCTCAAGTAATTTTAACAGCTTAAACTGGAGTAAATTCACTACAACTTTTACACCACCTTCCACAGGGACTTTTTCACTATACTTTACATTCGACAACCCTACAGGAGCTTTCTCTGGTGGATTTGCTTTGGATGATATTCGAATAACACCTTGCTGCTATGAAGTTTGCTCTGGCGAATCCGTAACTCTAAATGGCAATTCTACTGGAGGGACCGGGAGCGTTAACTATAGTTGGTCCAATGGTCAAAATACACAAAACATAACAGTTACTCCAACATCTAATACAAGCTACACTCTAACTGCAACTGATAGCAAAGGATGTGAGTCAAATGCCACAATAGAAGTTAATGTTGAGGAATGTTGCGAAGTAGATCATGATATACCAGACTCATGGGATTTTTCTTGCGATGACAATACAAAAGTTGAACTATTAGGAACTGGAATTAACAATAACTTGCCAGCAACGATTAATATTCCAAATCCTGGAAACGTTACCTCTATAATAGCACAAGCGACATTCAAAGAAAATGACAATGACTGCGTTGACTTCATTACTCAAACGGAAAATGCATCTGTTTCATGGATAAAATTAGATGACGTAGGTTGCCCTCATGGTTACTCTTACAGAGCTATGTTGGATCCAAGTAGCTATGTAACTGTTAGTGCCGACATGGCTGCTAATGCGCAATCATTCGTGATTTATGTATTTAGGCAAGATCCTTCTTTTGCAAATTCATTATCACAAGGAAGATTTATAAACGCTTGTGTTTACCAATCAAGTCATTGCGAAACTTTTACCTTGCCAACTCAAGCTTCAGACAGAGATATAGACGTCACTATTCCTATTAGTGATTTGCATGCAAATCCTGATAAAGTTATGTATATACACTTAGACGCTTGTGGCACAAGCTCTACAACAACTGTAAATAATTATAATTCAGGTAACTCTTTAACTATGGTTGATATAACTCTAGAAGACGTAGCGGGGACTTGTACTTCATTAGAAATATGTTATGAATCACCTGCAGATGGACAATCATTTTATATGTCAGGTTCTGCTAGTGTAGAGTCAGTTTGCTGCGACATGACTTGTTCTATTGTACGTGATCAATATGTAGACTGCGACTGTGGAGAAAATGGCAGTGCTACTGTTAACGTTGTGAATGGATCTGCTCCTTATACTTATCTATGGAGTAACGGAGAAACTACTCAGCAAGCATCGAGTCTTGGAGAAGGCTCACATACTGTAATCGTCACTGATTCTAATAATTGTGAGACGAGCTGCGAAATTTATATGGAAGTAGATCCAGGATGCTGTTTTAATATCATGAGTAATGGATTTCTAAGAAATGTTAGTAGGGGAAATTAATAGAATTAAATATTTAAAAAATAAGATTAATAATGAAAATTCAACAAGCGAAAATTGATAATTTTTTTCAAAAAGTATCGAATGCGATTTGCATATGTGTTGTTCTTGCAATAGTAATCGCAGGTATATTTTAAGCAATAAATAAATTGTGGATAGTTATTGAATTATCTCTAACTACTTCAAAATCTATTATATATATCAACATACAAAAATGTAATATCGAGCTAATTTGAAAAAATAAAACTTAAGGAGACCAATAACTTGGTCTCCTTTTTCTATATAAGTTTAAAAGCTGTAGGGGTAATTTGTAGAATATTTGTCATTTAAGGAGAAACCCTAATACATGGATACATATCCTGTACTCCGTATGATTAAAAGTTCGCATTAACACCCCTCCATTCAGTAATCCAATTATCAATCGTAATGAAACTACATTGTTACATTATAGCATTAATATTACTATTCGCCTTAGTAGGAAAAAGTCAGACAACTTTCTCTGAGCAAGCCGCAGCAAAAAATATAGATCTCGGAGGTAGGAAAGACGGAGGATTAACCTTTGCTGATTTTAATAATGATAGCTATATAGACCTCTTAGTTAATACAAATGATAACAGCGCAAACTATAGATCACGCCTGTACTACAATTCTGGTCCACCATCATATAACTATGTAGATGTTACTTTGGCAAAAGCTGCAGGATTAAATAAAGTTGCTTTAGAGAGATGTGCAGTAGCCGGAGATTTAGATAATGATGGAGACATTGATTTCATAAGAAACTCCTCATGGAAAGTTGAATTATTCTTAAATAATGGTACTGGATCAGGTTACACATTTGGTGTAGGTGTTGGTCAAGATCCTAATTTCGAATTAGAAACAGCAAGTACTGGTGACAACAATCCGCCAAATGGAATTCCGAATGGAATGAATACTGAGGGTATTGGATTATTCGATTATGATAATGATGGTGATTTAGATATCATGATAGAGAATCATAACTGGGGTATCGATATCTATGAAAACAACACGATTCCTTCAGGGACTTTCTCATTGACCCATGTTACACCGGGAAGCACAACCGCCTTAGGACTACCGCAAACAGCGACAGATGGTGATTACGCTTCAGTAACAGATGTTAATGATGATGGATATATAGATATTATTGCAAGAAAAAGAGATCAAAGGGATTTTTTCCTCAATGATGGTGACGGTACTTTCACTCCAGCGAATTGGGTGGACCAGCAGGCTCTCAATGCTAATAAAGGTGCAGTTTCATTATACGATTATGATAATGATGGCGATTATGATCTTTTTTGGACGGACAATGGCACCACTCAAATTTGGCAACAAAATGGAGTTGGCACTGGTAGTTTTACTGCTACTAACGAACCTGCCAGTTCATCTGGAACTACAATACCAAATGGCATCGATGGTCTCGCTTCTGGAGATGTAGATAATGACGGAGACATTGATATATTTTTAGCAGCAGACAGTGGACCGAGTTTGCTTTACATTAATGAAACGCCAGTAGGAAGTACTAACTTGCAATTCAAATTAAACAATGGTAATATCAATGTTAATGGTGATGCAGAAGGAGCTGTTTTTGTGGACTATGATCAAGATGGTGATCTTGATTTATACATAAACGTCAATGGAAAAGCCAACCAGTTATGGGTGAACAATCTCAATAACGCAGATAAAGAAGACCACCTTATAGTTGGTGTATACGAAAACCTAAATCAAGTAATACCAAATAGAAAAGCGATCGGTGCTAATATAGTATTAAAAAATTGTGAAGGTGAGGTTGTCTCTGGGATAAGAGAAGTTAATGGAGGAAACGGACATGGAACTCAAGATCCAAGTAATGTCCATTTTGGTCTACCTTTAGGATCATTAAAGAACTATATAATAGAAGTCCATTATCCAGTTATAAATGGTACAAGAGAAATCGCTCAGTATAGTGTTATTCCAGATACTCTTGGTGTCTATCAGTACTTAGAAATAACCCCTCAAAGTCAAGTTTCTAATCCAATCGCTGCTGATGACACAGGCACGATGAACTTGGGTACCGAGCAATTTGATGTTTTAGCTAACGACTACAGTACAGGTGGACCTCTTGTAATTACGAATATTATATCTCAACCCGCTATCGGAACCGCATCGATTATATCGAGTGGGTCATTAATCGAGTATACTAACACAACAAGCTTTGGTACTTATACTGTTGAATATGAAGTGTGCCAAGCAGATTGTAAAATCCTTTGCGATACGGCCACATTATCTATTACTGTCCTACCGTGTGGAGCACAACCTGGCGAATCTGATAAAGATAATGACGGAGTAGCAGATAACAAAGATAAAGATTCAGATAATGATGGAATACTCAATGTTGATGAAGGATTCGAATGCGAAACCGTGGACCTTGGCAACATTGACGACAGTACAGATGCACTAAACGACTTTAATAATGAACAAATTTATATCGGTGGTTCATTAATCCAGATAAATAATCCACTGACATTCGGAGGCAATGGTACACTTGATGAATTTAGTATAAACGATGAGCATCAACCCGGGAGTATTGGTATGCAATTGGGTGTCAACTCTAATGGTCCTTCAGATTATTTAGAGAGCGTTTACACTTTCTCAGATCCTGTATGTGGATTTAATGGAAGACTTATAGATATTGACAGAACTGATGCAATAGAAATATTTGCTTACAGTAACGGAGTCCCACAGGCTATTCAGATAACTTATCAAGGTGCATGTATTGCCTACACTGCACCAAATAAAGTACATAGTACTTGTAACTTACAATCTCCAAGTCAGAGTCCTTTCTCCTCACATGCAGTAGAGTTTACTTTCTCCTCATGCATTGATGAATTTAAATTCAGAATATATGAAAATGATAAAGGAAATGGTGGGTCATTCACATTTATAGTAAGTCCAGATCCTACTTGCTCAGGACCAGATTGCGATAACGATGGTGTACCTAATTATTTAGATTTAGATTCTGATAATGATGGAATTCCAGACGCGATAGAATGTAATGGAGACATAGCTCTTTCATTAGTAAATTGTATGCTCGTAGATAACGGAAATTCACAGAAAGACTCAGATGGTGATGGATGTCCTGACGGTGTAATCATTGATTGCACACCTCAAGACGAAGATGGTGACGGAACTCCTAATTATTGCGATCTGGATAGTGATGGAGATGGATGTTTTGATGCAGAAGAAGGGCAAACAGATGACAATCCAAATGTAAATATTGATGCTTTTAATAACCCAATAGTTGATGCTTGTGGGTTAGTTTTATGGAACGGAACAGCAGAGTGCTCTACCCCATCAAGCATTGACTGGGTAGATGACTCAACAATAGAAGAATGCTGTGATCTAACTTGCACAGCTATAGAGGATAATCCAGTTCTGTGCAAAGGGGACAGAACAGGAAAGGCAACAGTTACACCGATAAATGGAAACGGAGGATATACTTATCTATGGGATAATGGAGAAACGACTGCTACTGCAACTGCTCTTGATGCAGGTACTCATACCGTTACAATTAAAGATTCTAAAAATTGCACGACAACTTGTACTGTAACTATTACAGAACCTTCTGCTATATTGACTTGCTCTGCTTCTGAAGATAACCCTGTTGTTTGTAATGGAGAATCTAATGGTGAAGCAACTGTAACGCCAAGTGGTGGAAATGGAGGATATACTTATCTATGGGATAATGGTGAGACAACTGCTACCGCTACTGCCCTTAATGCTGGAACACATACTGTTACAGTTAAAGATTCTAAAAATTGTACGACAACTTGTACTGTTATAATTACAGAACCTTCTGCACCAATTTCATGTACAATTGTAAGGGATAAGTATATTGATTGTGATTGTAGAGACAATGGTCATGCTACTGTTACTGCGATTGGCGGCAACGGCAACTATAGCTATCTATGGAGTAATGGAGAGACAACACAACAAGCTGTTAGCTTAGGAGAAGGATCCCATACAGTAGTAGTAACTGATTCAAAAAACTGTCAAACCTCTTGCACTATCAATATGGAAATAGATCCTGGATGCTGCTTTGAAATAAGAAGTAATGGATTCCTGAAAAATACTGCCAAAGGCAATTAATTAGTAACTATGTTTCAAATAAATATAAAAATAATAAAGAAAAATCTGCATGAAAGTAGACAAATGCAAGGATAGTAAGCTAAAACTTAAAAAAATTAAGCACATCTGCTTGCTTCATAGGGGTTATTAGCTAAATATTTGTCTATTAAATGGATAGTCATGTACTGTCCACATCCTACCTAACATCACCCTTCTAGTTATCCGGCTCAAACTGGCTAATGCTTCTCATTAGGATTACATTCTATTCGAGAAATATTCAATGAAACAATTACCCCAAAACACTAATTGCTATAACGACTAATAATCAATAGATAATTAGAAAATGAGAATGAAAAACCTGATTTACAGGAGAAAAGATTTGGTTCTATCTACCATCTACTGGTTTTCAGTAGATGTAATACCTATGTGTATATCTGAACTCATCCCCGACACATACCTACCCACCTTAAACCGTCTTAAATATTCGAGAAATGCACTTTAAGTTAATTATAATGGACTACAACTTTAAATTTATTCAGGGTATATACCTTGTCTTATTCCTGGGACTATCTGGCCTGTGTACAGCCCAAAGCTCAAATACTTTTGGAAATACATTCATACACTCTGAAGGGAATATGACTGAATTTTCGATCAACGAATTTGACATAAGAAACAGAAAAACTCAGCCAGGTATAATGGGTGCTGAGAGAATTCCAGCTAAAGGATATTATAACTATGCTGCTGGTGCAGGGTGGAGAAATGCTGATAACGATAAGTTTGTAGATGGATATGTAAGGTACTTTGGCAATGCCCCATTTCTATTTCCTATTGGGGACAATGACAGATTTAGGCCAGCAGCAATATCAGGTGGATCATATGTAGAAGCGGCTTATTACGGAGTAGATCCGACTTCTGCTGTAACTTCAGATATCAGAGGAGGTGACTTTCCTGTGCTACCGATGACAGGCCCTTTCAATTCTGCCACTCATCAGGATATTATAACTAAGGTCAGTGAATGGGAATATTGGGATATCAATGGTACAGATCCTACAATCATAACATTAACATGGGATCAATTAAGCTATGTAGATCAGATTACAAATAATGACTTAGAAAGACTAACGATAGTCGGTTGGAATGGAACTCAATGGGAAGCAATTCCTTCCGAGATAGATTTTAGAATGATTGATACAGGAGATTACGAAGCTAACTTCAGAGGGTCTACTCCATCTCTGGTTACAGGTTCTATATCTACAACTTCATCTCTCGTACCTAGTAGATATGAAGTATATACTTTAGCAGGCTCTTGTATTAATATGGAATTAATAGCTGATAGATCAGTCATTGCATGTCTAGGTGTAGATGTTCCATTGTCCGCGAGCAGTACATTCGAGGAAGCTACATTGACATGGAGTACACAAGAGACAGGAAATAACATTACCGTTAGTCCTACAGAAGATACTAATTATACAGTAACAGCTACATTAGGTGGTTGCGAAGTAGAAAGAGAAATATTAGTAGAAGTAAAAGAGGTATTTGTAGAATTAGGTCAAGATACATTTGTATGTAGAGGACAAGAACTGACACTGACACCTTCTGGCAGTGAGAATGCACTATACCAATGGGATGATGGCAATACAGTAAGGTTCGGTGATTCTATTTCTATTAATCTTAATACGCCTCAGGATATATATCTTACAGTAACGGATAACAATGGATGTAGCGCAGAAGACCAAGTATATGTAGATGTAAGAGATGCACCCGATGTAGATACAGGTAGAGATAGGAAGGCTTGTCTCGGTGATACTGTATTCTTACAAGCAACTGGTGCTGTAGACGGCCTAGGTTATCAATGGTCTAATGGTGACACCATGGATTTTATATGGGTAAGCCCAACAGAAACAACAACATACCAAGTATCGCTAACTGATAATGGATGTACGGATGTCAGTTTTGCAACAGTAGAAATATTCGCAGAAGCATTTGTAGAAATCGTAACCGACTCTATAATATGTGGAACTGAAGAAATCCTCATCGACACTGATGGTACAGAAGGTAGATATAATTGGAGTAATGGAGAGATGGGAGAATCGATCACTGTGACACCTTCCGATGGAGAGACCTATGCTGTAACGATTACATCAGATGGAAACTGTAAATGGGAAGATGAGATTACATTTAATGTATACAGCGGAGCTGACCTCGGAGAAGATATTAATATATGCGAAGGACAAGAAGTCAATATTGCATTAGATGGTCTATATGATTCTATCCTCTGGAGTGATGGCACACAAGATAGCACAATGAATGTGCAGCCAGCACAGACCACATCCTACTCAGTAACTACGACTTACAATGGGTGTGAAGGAACCGACGAGATTAACATTACAGTTACAGATGACTTAGAAGTAGATCTCGGAGACGATATCTCTGTATGTAAAGGAGAAGCAGTAACATTATCTACTAATGCTGCTGGTCAGTATTACTGGAGTAATGGTATGAATACGCCAAGCATAACGGTTGTACCATTCATAACGACAACTTATACTGTGACTGTATATTCTGGAACCTGTGAGGCAACCGATGAGATAACAGTGATTGTAGATGAGAGTGCAGCGTATGTAGATATCACTACAGATCCACTAGTATGTCCAGGCACAATAGCAAGATTAGAAACAGATGGTTCTGACGGAATATATGCATGGAGTAATGGTCAGTTTGGAGAGGCGATTAATGTAAGTGGAATACCTGGTGACAGTTATTCTGTAACCGTTACTGCAGCAAATGGATGTACAGACACTGATGAGATAACTCTTCTATCATTCAGCGATGCAGGAGCCGACTTAGGTGAGGATAAAGATATCTGTGTAGGTGAGTCATTCTCATTAGAAGTACCAGGAGAATGGGACCAGATAGAATGGAGTAATGGATCTACAGATAATTTTATCACCATAGCCCCTATTACAACAACTAACTATAGCGTCACAGTGACAAAAGATAACTGTACAAGTATTGATAATATCAATATAAATGTGGGTAACAATATCACATTAGAATTAGGTAACGATATTACAATATGTGCAGGAGAAGAAGTTAATATTGGAGATGCTACCGTCTCAGGAGATTTTGACTGGAATACTGGTCAGACAAGTTCTGAGATTACGGTCAGTCCATCGAGCACAACTACATATAGCGCAACGGTAAGCTCTGGAAATTGTGAAGCAGAAGATGAGATAACAATAACTGTAGAAGAAATAAATGTAACCATCCAAGCAGATGATATTTTCTGCGAAGGTGAGGAAGCCACGCTTAATGCAAGTGGAACAAGTGGAACTTATAGATGGAGTACTGGGGTAACTAATAACAACATTACAATTGCACCTGTTGCAGATGTTGTATACTCTGTAACTTTGACATCAGCTTCTGGATGTACTGCAACTGATGAGATTACATTCACTTCATTTGACAATAGTTCAGTTACATTAGGACAAGATCTAGAAATATGTGCTGGAGGATCTGTAACATTAGAACTATCAGGACTTTATGAAACAGCAGTATGGGAAGATGGTACACAAGGTGGAGCTAATACAGTATCACCTACAAGCACGACAACATACTCTGTCACAGCTTCATTAGGCAACTGCGAAGTTACAGATCAGATTACTGTCAATGTCGTATCTGACTTAGACTTTGAATTAGGAAATGATGTTGTAATATGTAATGGACAAGAAGTAGAAATCAGCGGAAATGTAGGTGGCAGTTACGTCTGGAGTAATGGACATACTGGAGAAGTACTTACAGTATCCCCTACTGAGACTACCTTATATACAGCTACTGTAACATCTGGTAACTGTAGTGCTATAGATAATGTAACAGTTATAGTAGAAGAATTAGCATTCGCTAATATTAATGGTAATAACATCATATGTAATGGAGATGAAGTAACCTTACAAGCCAGTGGCTCACAAGGTAATTACTTATGGAATACTGGAGAGACCAGTAGATCTATTACGCTGAGACCTCTTGCAGGAGATACATATTCTGTAACAATTACGACAAGCAATGGATGTGAAGCCAGCGACGATATTACTTTCGAGTCATATGATGGCGGCAGTATCTCATTAGGATCAGATATGACTATCTGTGCTGGAGAAGATGTTACCTTAGAACTTAACGGACAATATGATGAAATAGAATGGAGCAACAACTCTACTGCACCAACGATCACTGTCAGTCCAGCAGAGACTACGAGCTACAGTGTCACTGCAACTTATGGCAATTGCCAAGTAAGTGATGTCATAACGATAACTGTAGTGGAAACATTAGACTTTAGCTTAGGTAATGATGTCACGATATGTAATGGACAAGAAGTTACATTATCATCTGATATAGCAGGTAACTATGAGTGGAGTAATGGAAGCTCAGAATCATCTATCACAGTGAGACCAGAAGAAACGACTACTTATTCTGCAACTGTCAGTTCTGGTAATTGTGAATCACAGGATGAAGTGACAGTAATCGTAGAAAATATGGCATTTGTTGAGATTACATCTGACACTGTTTTCTGTCCAGGTGGACAGATTACATTGGAAGCTAATGGAACACCAGGTACATACTTATGGAATACAGGTGCTATGGGACAATCTACAACATTTACACCTAACAACAACACTGTATATAGTGTAACAGTGACTTCTGACACAGGATGTCAGTTCAGTGATGAAGTCATGGCACAATCATTCGAATCTAATTATATAGATCTCGGTGAAGACATGACTACATGTGTGGGTCAGGAAGTTAATATAGAATTAGAAGGCATATACGATTCTGTAGTATGGAGTAACGGAGACACTGGAAGTAGCATTTCTGTATCACCGACTTCTACAACTAGCTATAGTGTAACTGCTACTTACAATGGTTGTAATGCTGAGGACGAGATAACTATCAGTGTCATCACAGACTTAGATCTAGACCTTGGAGCAGATATGGATGTCTGTGCTGGACAAAGAATAGAGCTTGGAAGTAATATTGCAGGTAATTACGCATGGAGTACTGGAGATACAGGACGTAATATATTTGTTACACCTACGGAGACAACAACATACTCCGTTACGATTACTTCAGGATCATGTAGCGCAGAAGATGAGATCACACTTAATGTAACAGATGCATCAGTACAGATCATAGGTGATAATGTATTGTGCTCTGGTGGAAGCGTAGACTTAACTACTGAAGGTCCTGCTAATGCAAGCTACAACTGGAGTAATGGCGCAAGTGGAAGTAATATTACACTTGACGCTCTACCTAATGTTAGCTATAGAGTAACTGTTACTACAGTATCTGGATGTCAAGCGGAAGATGAGATTAGCTTTACTTTATATGACGATGCATCTATCGATATCGGTAACGATCTAAGTATATGCGCTGGAGAAGAAGTCAACTTACAAGCTTCAGGATTATACGACAATGTAGAATGGAATACTGGAGAAATGAGCGATGCAATCGTAGTCTCTCCTACTCAGACAACAAGTTATAGCCTTACAGCTATCTATGGAAACTGTACTGCAACAGAAGAAATAACAGTAAATATAGTGAGTGATATAGATGTGGACTTAGGTAGTGATATAGTTATCTGTCCAGGTCAGGAAATCAGACTTAGTGATATCGAAGTATATGGAGCATTCGAATGGAGTACTGGAGAGACAACAGCAGCGATCAATGTAGCTCCGACAACAACAACAGACTATACGCTTACCGTCAGCTCAGGACAATGTTCTGATACTGATGAGGTAACAGTAATAGTACAGAACGATTGTTTAGTAGATCTATATGTAGAAAAGACTGTAGACAATTTCTCACCGGAGGTAGGAGATAGGATAACATTCCAGATATTAGTAGGCAACAGCAGCAATAGCGTAGATGCCACTAATGTTATTGTAAATGAAAATATACGATCAGGATTTGAGTTTATTTCATATACTGCATCTACTGGATTCTATGATGTCAATACATCAGCATGGTATGTAGACATAGTAGAGGCTGCAAGTACTCAGACACTTGAGATAACAGTGGAAGTATTATCCAGCGGAGATTACAAGAATACAGCTGCTATAGTAAAAGTGGATCAAGAAGACATAGATTCTGATCCAGACACAGTAGGTGACGATGAGGATGATACTGACACCATTACACTCGATGTATCAGACGGGACTAATGGATTAGACAACACAAGTGAAGTAGGTGATCTGGTATGGATGGATCTCAATGGTAATGGTGTACAAGAAGCAGGTGAGCAAGGCGTTCCTAATGTCACTGTCCACCTATATTCAGCTAGCAATATTAATGACCCGATTAGAACTATGGTTACAGATGCTGATGGAAGATATCTTTTTGAAGGACTCAGTTCTGGAGAGTACTTTGTACAATTTATGATACCTGCTGGAATGGTATTTACTGATGCAGAGGTGAAAGGAAACGGAGGTGATCCATTAGACAATATCGATAGTGATGTAACTAACGTTTTCGAGTATGGAAGTACTAAGTTATTCCAATTAGCAAGAGACGAAAAGAAGATGATTATAGACGGTGGTATCTATGCAGGTGGAAGCATTGGAGATTATGTATGGTTTGATGTATTGACAGGAATTAGTTCTAGACAAGATGATATGATCGATAGTGGACAGCCTGGTGTTATCATGCACCTAATGTCAGCTGACAACGATACATTAGCAACTACCGTTACGGATGACAATGGTTTCTATAGTTTTGAGAATCTTAGAAGAGGTAATTACTATGTAATCATAGAAGTACCAGATGATAGAAGTTTAGTGGTTCCTAATCAAGCTGCTGATAACTTAGACAGTGACTTTAATCCTATTAATGGTCATTCTATCCTTGTAAACTTAGGTGCTTCAGAAAATGTGGATAATCTTGATGCAGGATTGAGTCTTAAGATATTTGGATTGACTCTATTAGACTTCTGGGGAAAACGTATTCATGATGATGAATTAAACAGATTATTCTGGTCTACTGGTAACGAGGTGAATACGAATCAATTTATAATAGAAAGAAGCATAGGCAATGCAGACGAATTCGAGGCAATAGGTAGTGTAGATGCCGCAGGTAATAGCACAGAGAAACTATACTATTCTTATGATGATGAAGATAGTAGAAAGGCTGGATTATATTTCTACAGATTGATCATGCAAGATATCGATGGTACGCAATCGTATAGTAAGATTATATCTATCAAGGTAGAAGAAGATGGAAAGGAAGATGCAGATATACCATTTAGAGTCTACCCTATTCCGACATCTGACTTTATCACACTAGAGATTAATAGTCCTTCTGATTACACTTTCCAAGGATTCTTAGTGAATAACTTAGGTCAGAATGTAAGAACAATAAATCAAAATAATGTAACACAGGGAATCAGTCAAATAAGATTAGATGTTTCTGATCTACCGCAAGGAGAATATTACTTAAATTTCTACGTGGGAGAAAAGCAATATCTATCAAGAATCCTGAAAATGGATTAATAATATAATTGAATATTATTTAAAGTGTTTTTCTAAGACCTCTGCCATATGACAGGGGTCTTTTTTATTTTAATCTAATAATAGATGTTAGAACATTTAAAGAATAATTCGGGATTGCACTCAGCTTGCCACCTTCATAATCTCGTTGACAGTGCCTGCTTTCTTATACTTAGTGATTGTGAGTTCTACGGAGGTTCCTTCTGATCCAGAAATTAAGATATCGGCACCAAGCTTAACCCTAAAAGCCTTTATTATTTTATGCCCAAAAGCTTTCATCCTTTCTTTTTCCATTTCTTCAGACATACCTATTCCATTATCTGAAACAGACAAGATCAATTGCTGATTTTCCTCCTTTAACTTGACTGCAATCACTCCGTCGCGATTATCAGGGAATGCATATTTCAAGCAATTTGTAATTAATTCATTGACGATAAGTCCTATTGGTATTACTGTATCTACATCTAATTCTATGGGATCTATATCAGTGCCAATAGAAATATCTCCCAGAGAAGTATTGTAACTATTCTTGAGATCTTCTACCAGTTTAGGCAAGTAATTACTTATGAGAATGCCTGTGAGATTATCTTTGTCATATAGGTTCTCATGTATAAGCGACATCGAGTGTACTCGATTCTTACCTATAAGGATGGCCTCTTTCGCCTTCTTATCTGTGATCGATCTCGATTGTATATTAAGTAGGGATGAGATAATCTGAAGGTTGTTTTTTACTCTATGATGTATTTCATTGAGTAAGGTCTCTTTTTCTAATAATGATTCCCTGATAATCAGGTTTTGAGATTCGATCTTTTTATTCTTAGCCTTTATCTTATATACTAAGACTAACATCATCAGAAGTCCCAAACCAAGAAATCCAGCCATAAGATTCCTTCTGTATAATTTCAAATTTGATACCTCAGATTGTGCTTCTAAGGTTTGTATTTCTAAATCTTTCCCTTTGACTCGATATGTAGTTTCTAATTTGGCCATAATCTCATTCTGATCTAACTTGATTATACTATCTTGATATACATTCTGTTCTAATCTATAGTCATAAGCATTTTTATAATCACCGATCAGAGAGTAACTCTTACTTAGTATTCCATAGCTATTAGCGACTTCAGACAATTCATTCATGCTATGCATTTCCTTGGCTGACTCGTCCAGAAGCTTTCGTGCTTCCCCTGCTTGTCCTTTCATTGCATAGAGTTCTCCCATTCCCAATGTGAGCTGAGTAGGAGGATCATACTCTGCACTATTGTATAGTTTCGAGGATTTATTGTAATGATATAAGGCGGAATCTAATTTATTATCTTGTTTATAGCTAACACCTATATTAAAATAAACTTGAGCAGATCGGACAGGTAATTCTAATTCAGAATACAAGTTATTAGCCTTGTTCATATATAATCTACTTTCGTGATTATCAGGCAGTGTTGATGCTAAATTTTGAAGAGCATTAGCTGCTCTTAACTTATTATTGTCTTTAAGCGATAACTCATAATTCAATTTAAAATGTCTAGCGGCATTCTCCTGATCTCCGTAAGAAGAATATATTATACCCAAGCTGTTGTGGGCATTAGATTGCTTTCTAGTGTCTCCCAATTTTTCGAATATTTCCAATGCTTTAAAAGTATAATCAAGAGCCTCAGGCAGATTACCACGACGACGTGACAGAGATCCTAATGCTCTATAGTTACGAGCTAATCCATAATCATTTTCTAATTCCTTATAATAATCTCTCGCCTTCAGTAGATATTCCTCACTCTTCTCATACTCCCCTTCTCTACTGTATAAGGAACCTGCTGTCTGGTATCCGTTAGTTAGGTTGTTAAGATCTCCACTTGTCTTATGATGTTCTATAAATTGCTCAAAAAGCACAGGCGCTTCCTTATGCTGTCGCATATTCCGGATGCAAGTTGCTTCTCTGAATACGACACGAAATTTTAGATTTTCATCTGTGATTCTATCGACGCAAGCTTTGGCCTTTAGGACTTGTTCTAATGCTGCCTTTGGGTCACCATTGATCAGTATATTACTTATATCTAAATATGTCCTTATACTATCTGAAGCAGTGGTATGCTCTGTTAGTTCTTTATTAAATATATCTAATTTAGATGATTGTGAGACAGCAAATTGCGAGAACAGTAAACATAGCAATGCAATACAGATTGAGGGTGTTTTCATGTTTTCTTGGCATTGGCGTGTTCATTTATATAAAATCAAAATCAATTATTATAATCAACCTTAGACTAATAAATTGAACAAATTCTAAAAGGAATAAAAGCCGTAAAATAGTAATATTTAATTTCCTTAAACTCACCCTTTGGGGTGATTTTGTAATCTGTCAATGACCTGATTTCGATGAGATATATGCATAAAAAAAGCCCGTCATAAATGACAGGCTTATATAATTTAGAATGGAATGTTCTTATACTAAAGAAACATTTACTGCATTCAATCCTTTCTGTCCTTCTTCTACATCATAAGAAACTTTGTCGCCTTCTGCAATAGAATCAACACTTAAGCCTTTGACGTGAACAAAAACATCCTTTCCACCATCATCAGGTGTTATGAATCCAAATCCTTTTTCGTCGTTGAAAAATTTTACTGTACCGTTACTCATTGTTAAAATTAATATATTGTTGTAAATCAGCGTGGCATTAGAATAATACCACTACCACAACAGCTAACACCATGATTCAATTAATAGTTTCGAAATAGCTCATTCTTTTCAATAAAAAGTGAAAAACATTCCAAACAGCCTGATTTTGCTGAGATCTACGATGAAATTAACTTCAAAAAAAACTTGAATCACCTATAATAATTGACATTATACAATTCATTTTGCATGGATATTTGTGGTAAAAGATCTAAATTGTAGACTATAAACTACTGCATCATCCTAACTAAAGAATCTAATTTACTATCGGATGGATTTAGTTTTGATTCCACTATTAGACCTTCCTTATCTATTAGGTAATGGATATTTGTCCCTGATATTAGATAATTTTCTTTGAATGTAGATCCTCTATTAGGATCATGCAAATGGACACTATTCCATCTATTAACTTCGATATAATTCTTCCATTTGTCTTCATCTTTATCTATTGATATAGCCACACTTGTTAATTTGTCTGGATACTTTTCTAATAACGATTTTAAGTATGGTATTTCCTCCTTACAGTATGGGCACCATGTACCCCATGCAGATACAAGAATGTTTTTTCCTTTATAATCTTCAATAGATATAGTATCACCATATGAGGAAATTAAATCTCCAAAGTCAGGAGCTATATTCCCAGGCTTGAGACTTTGTAATGTACTATATAAATTCTGAATATTTTCATTACGAGATTCTTCCCTGACCTCTTGATCATATAATTGGAAAAGAGCATCATGGTCTACTGAATCATCATACATGCCAGACCTTACCACATTATTGATAATCATTTCCCTTATATCTAAAACAGAAACATTTTTCTTGACGGTGTCTATGACAGCAAAAGGATAAATAGAATCTGACACCTCATCTTTGATCTTATCCAGATAATAATAATATTGAAAATTTCGATTATTTAGATGGAAAGATAATCGCTCATTATTTAAGTCTATACTATCTACAAAATCATAGATACTTCTATCTATTGAGATATCCTTCTTCTCTTGGTAAGAGATAAAGTTTGCTGTCCGATGACCTCTCTTCATATATTCCATTTGTGTCACTTCATGTATCAGTGATGGAGCTACATCTGATCCTTCGAAAAACTCCTTAATCTTCGTTAAATTCAGAGTAAATTCATTCTGCCATGTCTCTCGATATGCTGACTCATCTATATCCCACCGTGCAGTATATGGCACTAATAATGAATCTCTATTCAGCAGATATTCGTTTAATTTATCATGATTAGTTGTCACCCATTTGTTCTCAAAATTAAATTGCAAATTGTCTCCAGGAGTGAGATATACAATTTGCGGCCATTTCCAAGAACTAAGCTTAATATAATTATACTGATTATGGGCCCGAATTATAGAATCTGAGAAGTTACCATTCTCGACTTCTAATGTATCCATTCCTATGATCAAATAACTGACCTCGACATGCGTACTGCCACTAACGAGTATTCTATCATCGATGTCGACAGGTTGATTACATGCGACGAGTATGATAAGTAGCAAGAAAGTTAGACATCTCATATAATAGATTTTAGAAAATAAGTAGTTCCTAATATAAATATTGAAACGCAGTTATTTCTTTTTCCTCTCAGTTTTAAATAAACATTAAAACTTATAGCACTGTGGTGTTCTTCTCATAAATGGAGCCATTTCTGATACACTACATTATTACTTTCCTTATATAATCCCGGAGTTATATATTGCATAAGAACATTCTTTGCGTCTCTAAATATCAACCTGACATAACCCATCTCTCCTATCACAAACTTAGTCCCCTTTCCGATACCTGCTGGGTTTCTCTTACTTCCTGCTCCACTCACTATGTAATGTTGATTATTGAGGTCGATGTATTGTAGATTATGTTCGTGTCCTGAGGCGACGATAGCAGTACCTCTTTTTTGTAATTGCTCGTCGAGTAGATTTATGAGGTTTTTGTAGTAGAAATTTTTGTTATCCTGATCTGAGACAATATTCCTTGTTCTGTTAAATAAGTACCCGCCGATAGGTTGTGGAAGGTATAACCAATCTACAATTTGAGTCATAGGAAAGATGTCATCCTTTAGTTTGAATTTTCCACCATGATGACCATAGGTATAGGGTGGATGGTGGGTGACTACAATGAGTGTTTTGTCCTTGCTATCAGCTATGAGTTCAGTTAGTTTCTTGTAGTAAGAAGCCATATCCTGGACATCGCAATGAGAATTATCTTGCGAGAATGCCTTGAGACTTAGCAACCAGTGAGTATCCATTGCAAGTAGAGATATACTGTCTGTTAATGGAATAATCTGCGGATCTCCACAGCCATCATCTGGGATAAAGAAGTTCTTTTGGCCACTGGCACTTGGGATGATCGACAGGTAATTTTCGACCAGCTTCTCTTGTCTTGAGAGACCTTCTTTCTCGTATTTATACCAATCATGATTACCTGGTATAAAAAACTTGTGCCCCTCGAAGTGATCCATCGTCATGAGCTGTGCCCTAATTCTATGCTCTGCAAGTTCTCTATCTGGGTCTTCCACAGGTGGCAAACCGACAGGATATATATTATCCCCTAACCAGACTACCCCACCATTATTTTCTGTGTCAGTCAGATTAGACTGTAGGTGATCGAGCACCTCAGTAGATTGGTTAAGTGGAGCATTACCACTATCACCTATAAGATATAAAGTATAGTAACTACTATCCTGATAATCTGAGTAAGACCACTCACCCTTATATCTCGGTCTATGACTGACACAGGATTGCATAATAATGCAGACCATAACAAATACTATAAGTACTAACTTCTTACTCATTGCCATCATTTAATTTTGGTATTATGAGTCTATTGATTTAGAATCTGACTGTCACGGAAAGACTACCGACTCCTTGCACTTCTATGTCTATATGATCTCTGAGATGAATCTCCGGAATCAGATATCCAATGGTTGCACCTACCACATATCCACCGATCACATCGGTCGGAAAGTGTCTTCCAGCTTTTACTCTTAGGTAACTAATGACCGCTGGAATAGTTGCTGCAGCAGACCAGATGATATACTTCTTACTAGAATCAGGGTGTGCATCCGTGAGCACTCTGGCTGTAAGAAAAGCAAGAGCCGTAGTACTCGATGCGTGTCCTGATATAAATGAGCGTCGAGACTCTTTTCCTAATTGCAGTTCTGCAGGTGCATCTGGATTATAACTATATGGCCTATATCTCTTAAATGCTGCCTTAGAGATATTTGTAATTCCTAAATTAATTAAGAATGTCTCCACGGCCATTACTCCTATAGCACTAGCCTCTGGTCTACAATTACTGGAGAAGTAACTGAGAAATGGTAATGTCAAACCACCGAAGAGTACAATGTCACTGAGATTCCTTGCACCTTCGGAGAGATTATTAGCAGCAGTCCGATCTATAAAATTAAGCTGACTACCATCTAAATTATCGATATCTGATTGTAATGGTCCATCTGCTTGACTGAGCATAACATGTCCAAATGCTGTAAGACCTATTCCCGTCCCTAATGCTATAAGCTCTTTCTTTTTCCAGTCTAGTTCGTAGACCTTATGATTATGGTATGCGTGGTCCTCCAAATGTTGGGCTTGCAACACACTGGCAGCAAAAGAAACTGTGAACAAAAGAATCCAAAAATGCCTAACCATAAAATTTACTTTATTCTATAACCAAATGAAAAAAGGAAATTATAAAGCTATTATCTTTTTCAAGAATTAATACGGCTGAAAGCTATTTGTTTTTACTAAAGAGACTACCTATAATGCTCATTGATTGAAATATTAGCTCAAAATTCACCATAAATGGTGATAGAATTATGCAAACATTGATTTTATCTTTGGGCTAATCATTATTCCTCATTAAACTAATCTGTTATGATCAATCGAAAAACCAATTACAATCCAAACGGGATTCTTACTCCAAGGGAAACCGAAATCATCAATCTCATGGCTTACGAATTCTCGGAAAAGCAAATAGCAAAAGAACTCTACTTAAGTACTAACACCATACACTCACATAAGAAGAGAGTCTTTCAAAAATTATCAGTTAGGAATAGCGCAGGAGTAATTAGAAAAGCTTTTGAGTTAGGCATATTATCTGTCGCAGTCTAATCAGGTAAATCATGTCACATATCATACCTCAATTAACTTCTCGTGAGAAAGAAGTCCTGTACTATATTGCCTATGAGTATACCAATACTCAGATAGCTAAGAAGCTAGAGATAAGCTCGAGTACTGTCGATTCTCATAGAGAAAAACTATACCTCAAGTTAGATGTCAAAAAATCTGCTTCTGCAGTAAGACGTGCTTATGAGTTAGGCTTATTCCCGATGGAGTTATAAGCAGATTACCCAGAATACCCTATACCGCAGCAGACATAACTAACTATAATTACAAACTATTATAAAATTAAATAGAACATCAAAAAATATTAATAACATCAAATATCAATTATCATGAAACAATTACTTATTCTTATTATTAGCCTTTGCGGTTTCAGTCTATATGGACAGAACGGAGGTGTCACCGTATCATCATCGACCTCTACAGATGACGGAACGATTCGCTATCAAGGCGGTGACTTCGAAGGTCGTAAGGCTGGTACATGGACTACATTGACTGGTGCTGGAGGAGGCAGTAGTCCTTGGTCTACTTTATCTAGTAACGTATTCTATAACCTTGGTAGAGTCGGTATAGGAACTAATACACCACTATCTACTTTACATGTTGCAAGTCCAAATGTAAGCGGAGGGTTAAAAATAACAAGGGCAGGAAGTTCAGTCAATTTAGATTTTAAGGCAAATATTTCAGAAGCATCATTAGGTACTACATCTAATCACGCATTAAGATTTTTATCAAATAACAATGTGAGGATGACGCTTGCTACTAATGGTTTTCTTGGTTTAGGCACAACAACCCCCAGTAAAAATTTAGACTTAGGTGCCAACGGAGCTGATATAAGATTCTCTAACAGTAACTTCTCATCTATACAATGGTATGAAGGTAGCTCTGAAGTAGCATATCTAACTCATAACGATAATGATCTAATATTACAAAACAAGGATTCCGGAAAATTAGAAATCGAAGCAGAAACTGGTAATATTGATTTGAAAACTTCAGCAAATAGTGTTCTCAATGTTATAGGTGGTGATGCACATATTCAAGAAGAATTATATGTTGGAGAATCAACACTACTGAATAATACTTGGACTGTTGCCCATTTTCAAAATCCAATCTCTGGAGTGGGATCTGGAATATTTTTACAATCGGCAGATTCTGGATTTACTGGTAATGATGGACTTCAGATAAGCTTATCAAATGGTGCATCTGGATGGGCTGATTATAGAAATAGAGAAGCTGGAGGTCATCGATTTTATACAGAATCAAATATCTTTTCTCCAAGAATGTTAGTAACTAATGATGGTGAAGTTGTTATAGGAAGAACAACCCCTGCCGCAGGATACCTCTTATCCGTAAATGGAAAAATAATGTGTGAAGAATTACAAGTACAATTAGACGGTAACTGGCCTGATTATGTCTTTTCAGATAATTATAAATTACGAAGCATATATTCTTTAGAAAAATACATTAATCAGAACAAGCATCTTCCTAATATACCACCTGCTGAAAATGTTGAAGAAGAAGGCATATCTATAGGAGAAATGCAACGAAAAATGATGGAAAAAATAGAAGAACTAACACTATACACCATCCAGCAACAGAAAGAGATTGATGAATTAAAGTCACAACTTAATCAAAAGAGCAAGTAGTGCTCTTTTGATATTATTTTCAATTTCTAAAAAGCCAATTCGTTATGAAAAATATCAAATTAAAAATAATATGGAGCATTTTCTGTGCTGGAATATTCATTAATATATCTACAGCTCAAGACATAAATGCATTCTATGACAATTTAAAAAATAAAGACAATTTCTATGAAGTAATGAAAATTGTAGATGATGAGTACAAAAGTTTACCTGAAGAGATAAGAGATAAAGGTGGAAAAGGGTACAAGAAGGAAAAACATTGGAGAAGGTGGGAACATTGGATGTCATCCCACTTAGGATCTAATGGAGAATTTGTCAATTTCTCGCAACTCAATCAAGATGCATTAAAAGAGGTAGAGGCTAAATCTATAGAGAAAGCAACCACGTCATCATGGTCGTTCTTAGGACCTAATACATCAACTTACCAAAGCACACAAGGGTACTGCATAGGTAACGGTTTAGGAAGAGTAGACAGGATCGCCTTTCATCCAACAGATGCTAATATAGTATATGCTGGGATGCCAGCAGGTGGACTCTGGCGTACAACTAATGGAGGGACTAACTGGGAAAGCCTTCAAGACTATTCGCCTTCATTAGGCATATCTGGTATTGCCGTAAGTCATACTAACCCTTCGACAATATATGTGTTATCTGGAGATGGTGATTCCGATATTTCTGGAGGATTTGTTAATGACTTCGGTTATATAAGACCTTCTGCAGGCGTTTTCAAGTCGGTAGACAATGGTGTCACTTGGCAGCAGACAGGAACCCTAAGCACGAACAATTATGTAGGATATGAGCTCGTCATGGCTCCTAATAATTCTAATGTACTATATGCTGCGACCAGTGATGGACTTTGGAAAACCAGTAATGGAGGTACAAGCTGGACACAAATAAGAACAGGTCGGATATATGATGTAAATATTAAACCTAATAATTCTAACCGCATATATTGTGCTACAAGTAGTAACTTTCAATTCTCTAGTAATGGAGGTAGTACTTGGTTTGTTGCGAATTTTGATATAAATCCACCATCAGGTAGAAAATCTATTACAATAAGTAATAATGCCCCTAATACTGTCTACTTGCTTTGTGGAGGTGGACCAAGCAGCAGTGGAACATTTGCTGGCTTTTATCGATCAACTAATAGTGGTATAACATTTACTAGAAGAGCTAATTCTCCAAATATTCTTGATGCAGCTTCTGACGGATCAGGGAATGACGATTCTTCTAATTATATATTATGTTCAGCTGCTAAGCACAGCAATCAAAATATCATTGTTATGGGCAGTTTAATATGTTTTAGATCAACGAATGCCGGGTCTACTTGGAACAACTCTACCACTTATTGGGAAGATGGTGGGGCATGGTACGTACATCCTGACATACATGAAATGAAATATAATCCATTAGATAATAAAGTATATGTAGGTCATGATGGCGGTATACATGTAAGTAGCAATGACGGTATTAGTTGGACTAATATAACCAATGGAATAAAAGCAACTCAGACATACCATCTTGATCAATTTACTGGTAGTGTACAACTACTTATGGGCAACCAAGATAATGGTGTCAAACGGCGAGTATCAGGTCCCAATTTCCCTCACGTATCGAGTGGAGACGGCTTCTATCCAGATTTTGATCCGAATAATTCTGCAAGATTTTTATCCTCTATCAATAAGAGTTTATACCTCTTCTCCAATTCAGGTAATTCTAGGTCTGGTAACATTGCACCTACCACCAATTGGTATAAGACTGTCACGTTTCATAATACAAATTCAAGTTTAGTGCTTTGCGGCAGTAGTGATATCCATAAATCTACAAATAGTGGTAGCACCTGGAATAATGAAAGTGCCTCGGGTAGTTGGGCGATTGCATCTTGTCCATCAAATAATAACAGATTTTACGCAACGGGAAGAACTGATTATCAACCAAGCACCTTGGGAAAGGCGTATGTAAGTTCTAATACTGGAGACACATGGACCGACTTATCTTCCAATTCCGGTTTTCCATCTACAGTTACCAAGCTTACAGATATATCAGCAAGACCTACAAACTCAAATTTTGTATGGATGACATGTGGAGGATATAATGCTGGATCAAAAGTATACTTCTCTTCTAATGCAGGGGGATCTTGGACCAATATGTCTGGATCATTACCTAATATTCCTATCCATTGCATAGCGATTACGACTGGAAATGATGCTTATATAGGTACCGATATTGGAGTATTCTATAGAGCTAGTGGTTGGACTGATTGGATACCTTTTAGCAACGGACTACCTAATGTGCCTGTTACAGATATTCGATTAGATGCGACAGCCGGTTCTGGTAATATATACATTTCTACTTTCGGTCGAGGTATATATTGGGATAATATTGTAGACGATATTTGCTTAACATCACAGAGTATTACTGGAACACTCGACGGATACCGATATTATGAAACAAGTGATGTAATTACATCGACCGCTGATATTAATGGGACCACAGGAAACGATGTATATTTCAAAGCTTCTGACAGAGTTGTTTTGACACCTGGATTTAAAGCGGAGGAACATTCCGAATTCAGAGCATACCTCGGACCTTGTGGTGTGGGAGGAATACCGAATGCAACCAATGACAATACCAATAATAATTTAAAAAATGATGAAATTACAGAAGGAGAAAACGTCCATCATAATTTGAGCAAATTTGATATTCAAGGTAACGAGATCGATTTATACATAAAATATAAATCAGACTATGTACTTCAGATATTGGATAAAAATCTGAAGCCCTTAGAATCTATTAATCAAGAATACTATAACGTAGACACCTATCGAGTGCAAAGTTCACTAGATGATTATAGAGATCAAGATAAGCTATATTATGTAGGGCTTTTTTCTGAGAATAAAATGATATATCTACAAGAGATAGACTAAGAATTTCAGATAATTAGAAGTTGATTTCAATCGATGAAATTGACTTCTTTTTATTTCTTTTTTAGCATAACAATTAATGCTCCAACTCACAACCTAACCACTACCCCATCATAACCCAATATCACATTATCAAAGACCTCCTTAGCTTCATCTAATATAGGCTGCACATTCCGATAGCGTGAGGAGTAATGTCCAGTAATGAGTTGCTTGACCTTGGCAGCCTTAGCAAGCGTTGCGGCTTCTCTGGCCGTTGCATGACCTCTTTCTTGAGCTTGTTGTTGTAAGTCATGCAAGTAGGTCGTCTCGAAATATAACAGATCACTGCCCGCAATGATAGGTATCAGCGAATCATCTACTTTAGAATCTGCACAATAAGTATAAGTTCTGGGTGGTTCATGTGCTAAGGTGCATAGCTCATTCTTTATATTACCAGTTTCTCTTTCGATGTCATGACCTAATTTGAGTTGCTTGATTTCTTCTATGCTTAGATTATATTCTGAGATTGCCTCTTTTCTGATATTGATTTCTTGGGACTTTTCAGTGTATTTATAACCATAAGTTGGAATTCTGTGGAAGACAGGAAATGCTTCTATGATCAGCTCGTCATCTTCATATACTTTAGCTAAGCCAGAATGATCTATCTCGATTACCTCCAGCGCAAAGTTTAGATGCACTTCTCCTATCTCAAAAACCACATCCAGATATTTCTTAATACCCCTTGGACCAATCACTAAAAGTGGTGCTGTCCGAGAATGATGATTCATAGAAGTGATTACACCTGGTAATCCATATAGATGGTCACCGTGGTGATGACTGATACATATCTTGGATATATTATTACGCTTGACTTTATAATCTGACATTCTGATTTGTGTACCCTCCCCACAATCTATGAGAATCAGATCGTTATTATAGTTCAATACTTGACTTGTAGGAAATCTGCCGTAAGCCGGCAAAGCTGAGTTACTCCCAAGGATGGTCAACTCAAATGCTCTCATCCGTTCTATTCCTCTTCTCCTTTGAGCTCCTTCTCTATTTCTTCCATATATATGAAATCTATAGATTCCTCTACAGTAGGAATAATTTTGAAAATGCTCTCTAATCTTGATATCTCGATCAGTTTCTTCACACTTGGATGCTTGACACCGGTTAGTACAAAAGTGCCTTGGTCATTCCACAGTCTATTGGCTGTAAGAATAGCACTGAGACCCGAAGAATCTACATACTTGACCTCAGTCAAGTCTAAAATCAGATTCTTTACCCCTTCGTTACAAAGGAATACAAACTCTGACTTAAGGTCAGGAGCAATCAATGAGTTTAGATTATCTTCATTGAGTTGTAGCAGGGAATATTTCTCTTGCTTGTCTATTACAAACTTCATATGGAATGTTTATGAATGGCAAATTTACTTTTTCAAACTTATAAAAAAGCATTCAATTTGCCATTTTTAATATTATTACCTAACAATATGCACTAATCATGCGTTAAACCTGTGTATCAGGACCCTAAATAAGCTATATTGACATGAATTATAGACACTATGTCCGACATTCTGTTATGGTATAGTTTTTACGTATAAATTGTAAGAGAATATAATACATATATAGAATATTCTTAATATTATTGAGATAACAAATATTAGTAATTAGATGAATAGTAAATTTTCGCCTAAAGTGAAGAAGATAATATCAATCAGCAGAGATGAAGCCATAAGATTAGGTAATGATTTTATAGGTACAGAGCACCTACTTTTAGGAATGATTAAAGACAAAGATAGCGTTGCAATCAAAGTATTAGATTCCTTAGATGTAGATCTCTACGAGCTGAAATATAAAATAGAATCTTCTATCCAAAATAAAAGAGGTGCTAACTCACAGCTTAATGTGGGCAGTATTCCACTGAATAAGCATGCAGAGAAAGCCCTAAAAGTTTCTTTCTTAGAGGCTAAGTCTCTTAAGCAAGAAGAGATTAATCCTGAGCATATCATGCTATCGATCCTTAAGATCGGTGAGAATACTGCTGCAGGAATCCTTGACGATTTTGAGATTGACTATGCCATTTACAAAAATGAATTAGAATATGTCAATCAAGAAGAAAGATCAGATTATTCTGATATAGTATCTTCTAGTGATTCCGACTTGCCACCATTGGAAGATAGTGACGATGAGGCATTTACAAGAAGAAAAGGAAATAGCAAGTCTCGTACTCCAGTATTAGATAATTTCGGTAGAGATGTAACTAAGCTTGCTGAAGAAGATAAGCTCGATCCGATCATAGGTCGAGAGACAGAGATCGAGCGTGTCTCTCAGATACTCAGTAGACGGAAGAAAAACAATCCTATCCTCATCGGAGAACCTGGTGTAGGTAAGACGGCTATTGCTGAAGGACTGGCTCTTAGGATTATACAGAGACGAGTCAGCAGAACTCTATTCGACAAGAGGATAGTCATGCTGGATCTTGCGGCTTTAGTAGCAGGAACTAAGTATAGAGGACAATTCGAAGAAAGAATGAAAGCCATCATGAATGAGCTTGAGAAAACAAGAGATGTCATCCTATTCATCGATGAGATACATACGATTGTAGGTGCTGGTGGAGCGACCGGCTCACTGGATGCCTCTAATATATTTAAGCCTGCACTTGCAAGAGGTGAGCTGCAAGTGATCGGTGCATCTACGTTAGATGAGTACAGACAGTACATCGAGAAAGATGGAGCACTCGAAAGAAGATTCCAGAAGGTTCTCATAGAACCACCTTCTCCAGAAGAAACAATAGAGATCCTTAATAATATCAAAGGGAAGTACGAAGACTTCCACAACGTGGAATATTCTGACGAAGCCATAACCGCTTGTGTTAAATTATCTAATAGATATATCACTGATAGATTCTTCCCAGATAAGGCCATCGACGTTATGGACGAGGTGGGTGCAAGAACACACCTAAAAAATATCTATGTACCTAAACACATAGAAGACTTAGAGGAAAAAATAGAATCTGTCAAGGAGGCGAAAAATCAAGCCGTGAAGAATCAGCAGTACGAAAAAGCAGCTGATCTAAGAGATCAAGAATCCAAATTAATCAAGAAGCTCCAGACCAATAAGAAAGAATGGGAGGATGAGTCTAAGGCAGCTAAGTATCCTGTCAATGATGACGACATAGCCGAAGTGGTATCGATGATGACAGGCATACCTGTGACTAAAGTAGCACAGAAGGAGAATAAGAAACTTGTCGGAATGGCTGACAAGATTAAGGATTATGTCATAGGACAAGATAGTGCTTGTGACAAGATATCGAGAGCAATACAGCGTAATAGGTTGGGACTTAAAGATCCGTCTAAGCCGATCGGAACATTTATCTTCTTAGGCCCTACAGGTGTAGGTAAGACGGAATTAGCGAAGGTCTTAGCTCGTCATGTATTTGACTCAGATGATGCACTGATAAGAATCGATATGTCAGAGTATATGGAGAAGTTCTCACTCAGCAGACTGATAGGAGCGCCTCCAGGATATGTCGGATACGAAGAAGGTGGACAGCTTACTGAGAAAGTCAGACGTAAGCCCTACTCAGTAATACTACTAGATGAGATAGAGAAAGCACATCCAGACATCTACAATGTATTGTTACAAGTATTTGATGATGGACAACTGACTGATGGTCTTGGTAGAAAGATAGACTTTAAGAATACACTGATCATCATGACTTCTAATATCGGTGCAAGACAGCTTAAAGACTTCGGACAAGGTGTCGGGTTCAATACTCAAGCGAGACAAGAAAGTGTAGAAGACAATTCTAAAGGCGTCATAGAGAAAGCTATGAAAAAGACTTTCTCACCTGAGTTCCTTAATAGAATAGATGATATCGTTATCTTCAATAGCTTAGAACAAGAGCACATATTTAAGATCATAGATATCAGCCTTAAGGATCTATATGCAAGATTAGAAGGTATGAATTTTAAGTTAACCCTAACCCCGACGGCTAAGAAATTTGTTGCGGAAAAGGGATTTGATCCACAGTTCGGTGCTAGACCGCTTAACAGAGCCATACAGAAATATGTAGAAGATCCATTAGCAGAATTCATATTAAATGAATCTCCTGGAGAAGGAAGTGAATTCAAAGCAGTCCTGAATAAAGATAAAGATGGAATAGTAATAAAATCAGCGAAAAAGATGAGTGCTGAAGATGTACAATAAATGGCAAAAACTTAGTGAATACTCATCATAAAGAGTATTTTTGAAAAGAATCACATTTAAAGAATTAAAATAAAAACACATTTGAGAAGAAGAGCGCCATTTAAGAGGCAACCAAAACACAACTTTAAAGTCAACGAAAACATAAAATCTCGTTCTATAAGATTAGTAGGAGAAAATTTCGATGAAATTACTGAAGCCGCAGGCAAAAAGATAGAGACGGGCATACACAATACTATGGAAGCCGTCAGATGGGCAAAAGAAATGGAACTGGATCTTGTAGAGATCAGTCCCAATGCCGATCCACCAGTTGCAAAGATTATAGACTTCAATAAATTCCTCTACCTCAAGAAAAAGAAGGAAAAGGAAATCAAAAGTAAGACTGCCAAGACAGTTATCAAGGAAATCAGATTCGGACCTAATACGGACGAGCATGACTTTGAGTTTAAGCTCAGACATGCCCAGAAGTTCCTTACGGAAGGTGCCAAGGTTAAGGCCTATGTACATTTTAGAGGTAGGACCATCGTATTTAAAGATAGAGGACAACTATTATTACTGCGATTTATCAATGAATTAGCAGAATATGGTGGTGCTGAGAATCTTCCTAAGATGGAAGGTCGACGTATGATTGTGATGATTTCTCCTCTCAAAAAGAAGAAAAAATAAGCTTCTAAAAGCTTTACTTACTCAGTTTATTTATCGTACTTTTGCACCCCTAAAGTAATTTAGTATTATGCCTAAGATGAAAACGCATTCAAGTGCAAAAAAGAGATTTAAAGTAACTGGTTCTGGAAAAGTTAAAAGATTCCAAGCTGGTAAAAGACACTTACTACGTAAAAAGTCTAAAAGTTCTAAGTTAAATCTTAGAGGTTCTACGCTCGTAGCAAGCTGTGATGTACCAAGAATCAAAGCATTGCTCTGTCTTTAATTAGAAGAATTAATTTATAACATGGTCTGAGGCCAAGAATCAGAATAGATTCCCTTAGCACCATAAAAACAAGATATTATGCCACGTTCAGTTAACGCTGTTGCTTCCAGAAAAAGAAGAAAGAAAATTCTCAAAGCTGCCAAAGGTTATTTTGGCGCAAGAAAAAATGTCTATACTGTAGCTAAGAATGCTGTCGAAAAAGCAATGTGTTATGCTTATAGAGACAGAAGAAATAAGAAAAGAGCATTCAGAAGACTATGGATACAACGTATCAATGCCGCTGCAAGAATGGAAGGACTATCTTATTCTAAGTTCATGCATGGTCTTAAGAAAGCAGGTATCGATCTAAATAGAAAAGTATTAGCTGACTTAGCGATGAATAATCCAGAAACATTCAAAGCGATTATAGCTAAAGCGAAATAAGAATAACAAATATCTTTTGAAGAAATATATTAGCTCTGACAGTTCTGTCGGAGCTTTTTTTTGTTTGGGGTATTCAGAAGTAATACAATGGCTCCGTAGGTGCCAGACCTTTTTAGCCCACAATCCCAATTCTGGGTAACAGAAATATTGAATTGATAATTTGGCAAGACAGAATTTCAGTAATCACCACTTGCAAAATCACTAACCTCTAATTGGCTGCCAATTGTAACAATGACTGATTGCCATTATAAGTTAAAGACTTGTCAAGTTATATTTCCAGAGTAGCAAATCAAACTATAACTAAAATTCCATGATCCCGAAAAAAAAAGATAGAAATATTCTCTTGGAACAGTACTATCCTTTTCTAAAAACCATATAAGACCCAAAGCTTAGTCTGACTTAGTCCTCTCGAATAACCAAGGTAAAACTTGCGTAGGATCGTTCAGTATATAATTCCATTCGTGACCTCTATTAGGATCTTCGTAATATTCTATATCTGCTCCTGGCAAGAATCTGACTGCATCATAGACTAGCTGACTGTACAGCGCAGGTACAACCCCATCATTAGCTCCTGCAAACAACCTAAGAGAGACTTCCTCTCCATATGTGAATGCTAAGTCTTCATCATGCCCACCGGCCAAAGAGATAGCTGCTGCTGGCACATCAGGTGCATAGTAACAATACTCTAATGTTCCAATTCCGCCCATAGACAAGCCCATTACATAAATTCGTTCTGGATCTGCTAAACCGTCTGCTATAAAATCTCTGGTCATCTGTATGACTGCCTTTAATGGGACATCAGGTTCTTGTTCTACAGGAAATGTAAACTCGGCAAAACCATTAACTATCTCTTTAGTACGTCGACTCCACATATAATTACTTGGACACTGAGGAAATACAACTATCGCTGGATAATCATTACGAGCCTCAGCATTAGCAAATGTATTTGGGCCATTAGCCATCTGAGAAGTGTTGTTAGTACCTCTTTCTCCAGCACCATGTAAGAAGACGATGAATGGATAGGCCTTAGTAGGATCATAATTCTTAGGGTACATGATCTGATATGGTAAGGTGAACCCATCCTGGACATATTCTTCCATAGTAAACAATGCAAATCGAGTACCTGTCAATGTCAAGTCTGTAGGCTCCATAGGTCTCACTGTCCATGTTCCATCAGTTGCCTGACCCAATAATCCTTTGATAGAACCACTTCCGTATGGCACCTCATCCACCAGTTGTGCTCCTGGCTCTATAACAAGACTTACAGATGAGCCATCATTCTTACTAAGTGTAAGTCCATCTGTTAGTGGCATACCTGTTACTTCTTCGTCAAATTGTAATGCAAATATTCGTACGTATGTCCCAATAAGATCTGATGTCAGTGAAGTTATATCGCTCACACTGCGACCTGTAGGAGCAAGTCTCTCTTCGATAAAATTTAAGTAATTTTCCTCATCCTCCATAGTAAGACCTCCAGCCAATGAAAGCCTTGGAGCACCCACACCATCCTTATTGAAATTAAGTCCAGTAGCATAGATGAGTATATCTGAACCCATTGGATATCGTTCAAAATAGTTATCTTCTTCTAATTCTAATACAATTGTGCTATTACCTCTATTTACATAGATCTCGTCTGATAGATTTCCAAATTCGTCAGAGGATACAACTTGAGCTTTAAATACAATATTCTCAGCTGTAATTGTACCACTTTCGTTGTTTCTTATAAAGTCTTCAAGATCAATACTCTCTGCCCATACAAATGGTACATCGGGTTCCATCATCATTGGAGGATCTTCCGTATTGCCACATGCAGTAATCAGCAGTAGCATCAATATCATTGTATAAATATTTTGAATTTTCATTATAGTAGAAATTTTTTGCATTTTAGAATCGTAAATAAATAATAGTATTCTTCCGAGTGGACCTGTATGACCCACTCGGAAGAATACGATTATTTAACAATTACTACTGGCACAGTGGATTCTTTAAAACCATCTTTATCTTGGATTGATATTTTTAAATAAGCAATATTTATATTATACCCCGTAAGTTCATCTATATCCAATGAGACTTTATGAGTACCATCATAAGCAGCTCTATAGGTTTGCTTGTGAATTAATCTTCCTGTAACATCAAGTAGTTCCACAGATAAGTCTGCTGCTGAGCTCGTAGTCACCTCTATACTAATAGGTCCATTAGTAGGGTTTGGATATACAACTACGTTATTATCTGTTACATCCATATTCACAGTATTGATTAATATATTACACTCTACTTCACCTAATCCCAATGCGTCAACGCGAGAGAAGAATATTCTGTGTGCATCATCATTGACATGCACACCATCTCCTGAATCATACTGTGGATTTATCGTTCCATCAGCTAAAGCTATGTCTGTCCAGAAGTCAATAGCTTTGTCACCATAAGAAGTATTTACAGCATCAAGTAATTCTACTTGTAGGTCTATCTGTGCTTGATTGGAGAAATTCCTTGGCTGAGGTGTACTTATATAAACATCTACTCCTTGAGCAGCAGCTAATGCTATGATGGCATCAAAGTTGGCTAATTGCTCGCTGACAGGAACATTGTTAGCCGCATCATTTGAAGGCATATTAACTATGACAGCAAATGGATTGGATGATAAAGCAGCATTGATGTTTCGATTCTCATCGATAGGAATAGTTACCCCTGTAGGTGTAGTTCCTGTCGGTATGATATTGTACGTAGTGTATCCTCCTCTGGCCAAGTTAGTGACTTCGAATCGAGTACTGTGTTCCAGTGATCTCACATATCTATTAACCCAAGTTGAATCTTGACTTGAAGGACCTGTTCCAGCAGCCGTAGATGATCCTAAAACTACTATACCACAAGTCTGCATATCATCAGTGATATCAAAAATAGCATTACTCTCATCACCCACTATACCATCACCTATTCTTACTAAACACTCTGTTGATACGTCATTAGGAATAGTCCAATCTAATACTCCAAGACCACCTGTAACTTGCCCTATTGTGTTCCAACTATTTCCATTAGCTGTTGAGTATTCTGCTGTAAGCTGTCCTACATTTCTACTTTCCCACCTAATTTTTGCAGTACGCCCTACTTGCCATACTTCACCTCCATTAGGTTGAATGAGAACTAAATCAGCATCTCCACTAGCTTCTTCCTCATCATAGATAACTTTCATCGCTCCAAGAAAATAAAACTGAGAAGCATTACTATTCTCTGGACCAGGAGACACGATTATGTTTATATTTCCGTCGGCATCTGGCCTTACTGTTCCTGTTGCGATCTTATCTGTATTAGAAGCCGCATTAAGAGTCTGTATCACTGTTGTCTCCCCTATTATCTCATATTGTGTATCCCTATTATCAGTGGCTGTACGAGATGCGAATAGCTCAATTGTATATGCTTTATCAACCTTAAGTCCTTCTAAAAGTAAACCTGCAGTAGGTTGTTCTTGGCCACCAAACTCAGCTACATTACCAAAAAAACTATCTCCTGATGCTGTCGGTGGTATGCCCAAGGCAGGATCAGTATTAATTTCGCCCGTTCTATTTATGTTATTAAAATCGTCAACTATTGAAAATTTATAGCCTGAAAGAAATCCATCTGATCTCGGTACATTCTCAATCACTGCCTCCTTAGGATCTGTAATATTGTTCCACGGAAGTGGCGATAAAATGTTACCAAAGTCAAACAAAAGAGTATCAAAAGGTGCTGGAGCGTCTGCCACCTCATAGCTAAGTATTACTCCACCTATGAAATAAAAACCAGAGCCATTGTCATTATTAGGGCCAGGTTCCGCAAGCAAATTAATCATACCTGTCTCATCAGGTTTCATAGTTATGACAGCTGTCATATCATTATTGTCAGTAGCATTAAGCAACATCGTATCTACGGAAGAACCAGTCAAAGTATACTTAGCTTCCCGCTGATCATTAACACCGGCTCTACTTGCAAATATTGTAAATGTATATACTTTACTTGTATCTAAGTCCGTGAAATCCATTCCTCCAGTTGGTTGTTCTTGTCCTCCGAATGGGGCTACATTACCAAAGAAGTTATCTGCAGTAACAGTAACTGGGAATCCCAGTGCAGGATTTGCATCTGTAACTCCAGTTCTATTTATATTATTAAATGCATCTGTGATAGCGACATCTATACCTGTCTCTATACCAAATTTGGATATCATATCTGTTGCGGCTCCTGCTTGAGGATCAGTAATATTGATCCATGGTGCTGGTGTAAGGTTGTCCCCAAAATCAATTAATATACTATCCACAGTAACGATTACTGGCGGTGGTAATGCTTCATACATCATTCTTACACCACCTAAAAAGTAAAAGCCAGATGCATTGTCATTATTAGGACCTGGTGATGCTGTTATTGTAATAGTTCCATCTATAGTCGGCATCATACTTAGTGTGACAAGCATGGAGTCATTATCCGTTGCATTAAGCAAGACACTGTCTACTCCCATACCTGATATAACATACTTTGCCTCTCGCATATCAGCAGCTCCAGCTCTACTAGCGTACATATCAAAGGTGTATATTTCATTCACGTCAAGACCTTCAAAGGTTACTGCTCCTGTAGGTTCTTCTTTTCCAGCAAATGGAGCTACATTTCCAAAAAAGCTGTCATCTGTAAGTGTCACAGGAAAATTAAGAGCCGGGTCAGGGAAATCAGAACCAGTTCTATTGATTCCATTAAAGGCATCAGTAACTTCTACAGTATACCCAGTAAAATTACCTTTCATATTGGTGAGATCAAATATCATCCCATCAGTAGCACTACCTAAATTATTAATTGGCATATCAGATAGTACATCTCCCATATCGACTATAATAGTATCTATCTCGACCTCCACAGGTATAGACTCATAGACTACTTGCATTGCTCCTAAGAAATAGAATCCAGAAGCGTTATCATTTTCAGGTCCTGGCTGAGCTATGACAGTTATCTCTCCGTTACTATCAGGAAACACTGTCGCCTTAGCTATTCTGGATGTATTATTGGCTGCATTAAGAGTGTCACTTTCAGTTGTAGCTCCTATTACATCATATCTAGCTTGCCTATTATCCGAGGCTGGTCTTGAAGAAAATATGTTGAACGTATATTCTCTATCCGTCGGCAAGCCTGTAATTGTAACGCCGCCAGTAGGTTCTTCTCTACCTCCAAAGGCAGCTACATTACCAAAAAAACTATCCCCTGATGCCGTAGGCAAAAATCCAAGAGATGGATCAGGCATCTGTGTCCCTGCTGTATTAATATTATTAAATGTATCGGTAACAGCCACACCGAATCCTGTGAGGACTCCCGCAGAATTTACCATATTAGCTATTGAACCATCTCTGGGTGCAGTGACATTATTCCATGGCAATGGAGAGACGTTATTACCAAAATCAATCAGTAAGGTATCAGTTTGGGCAGTCATATACGAGGGTAAAATGATTGCCATCAGTATGCTAATATTTAGAAATTGTAAAAATTTTTTCATAAGTAGTTTATTTTTTGGGTTGGTTAAATAATCAAATTAAATATCACATCTTAACTCTTCTAATACTATGTACCTTGGTAAATTGTTTTAAAACGTACCTTTGTAATTTACGCCTTCGCCTTTATCAAATCGGCTCCAGTTACCATCCTTTCTGAGGTACATTTGGTTGCCATCAGTTTCAGCTAGCCATCTAAAAAGCGAATTCCGTAATTCTCTACTGATCTCTTGGTGCTCTTTACTTCTTATTAAATTGTTAGTCTCCAATGGATCATTTTTTATATCATAGAGTTCGTTGATATCCCATATTCCATGAAATCGAATATACTTGTATTGGTCAGTCCTGACGGCATGTACAGTAGGTGTTTGAGGGAAGGGTCTTTCCCAAAAATATTCATAATATATAGTATCACGCCATTCACCTTTCCGAGCATTTTGAAGTAATGGCAAGAAGCTCTGTCCATCAAATTGATCAGGTTGCTCTACTCCAGCAATGTCAAGTATGGTTGGCCCAATATCAATATTTTGGACATTCTCAATAATACTCTCTACACCATTATTCACCGCAGAACCCATCGCCAGCAGAGGTACCCTCATCGACTCTTCATAGGCCTGCCTTTTATCTATAAGGCCATGCTCACCAAAACTAAATCCATTGTCTCCCATGTAAAAGACAGTGGTGTTGCTCATCAAATCATTATCTTCAAGATAGTCCAAGATCTCGCCTATGCTTTCGTCTAAAGCAATAAGCGTCTCACAATAGCTTCTGTAGAATTCATCAAAATCCATCTCACCGTGATACAAGTAGTCTACCCCATGCCAACTATACCGCTGCTCTTTAACCCAGTTAGGCAAGTCTTCATAATTGTACTCTTCTTTTGACAACTTTGCTTCAGAGTGAGAAGGTGGATAAAAGGTAGACGGGTATTCTAACTCTTCGTTATCAAATGCTCCATCATGCTCAGGTGCAGGGGTAAATTCTGAATGTACCGACTTATGACTCACATATAGAAAGAAAGGCTTTTCCTTATTTCTATTATTCAAGAAATCCATGGCGTAATTAGTGATGGCATGAGTTACATAAGTACTATCTACAGGCACATCATCAGTTCCATTTACATTGAATACACTGTTCCAATATTTTCCTTGTCCTTTGAAGCTTGCCCAGTAGTCGAATCCTTGTCGAGGATTGCTGTTATGCTCTCCCATATGCCACTTACCTATGTAACCAGTTTCGTAACCAGCATCTTGTAGATACTTCGGAAAAAAGTTAGTGCCATTCGGAACAAGACTTTGATTATCCACAACGCCATGTCTATGTGTGTACTGACCTGTAAGAATACTTGCTCTGCTTGGAGAACACAAAGAAGTGGTCACAAATGCATTTTTAAGATGTACCCCATTAGCAGCCATCCGGTCCATATTAGGAGTCCGAAGGAAAGGCACCTTATTCATGAAACCCATGAAATCATATCGATGGTCATCACTCAATATGTAAATGATATTTTGATCTAACTTATTACTTATACCTTCACTTATAGAAGGATTTTTTTTCTCATTACAAGAAGACAAGAATATTAAAACTAATATGAAATATGTCAGCCTCATAATTTGAAGATTTGTATTCCATTAATAAAAGTCTTTCCGATATCTGAAACAAAATCGAGATTAATCCTTTCATCTTCCACTTCAGTAATCGTTGTGATAGAGTATGCTTGAAAAGGCTGACTTGGAATCATAGCTATAGGAAGGCTATTATTTATTTTCACAATCTGTGATTGTTTTTGCTTGGTGCTAAGAGAGCTGTAATGCAATACGATTCGGTAGATCCCATTCGGAGATGTAAAATTTATATTAGATAAGTCTTGGACTTGGGTCTGATACACAGGGTCTAAATCTGTAAGACTTATTGCCCTATCACTCCCAATGCCTCTATCTCTAACTATGTATCGATTCCCTCCTTGTATCTGCATTATACCCCTTGGAATGCTTTCACTTGGGTACCATGTGCTGCTAACATTCTCTGGCACAAAAGAAAAACTTGTTCCCATATTAATAAACAATTGGGTATTGTTGGACCAATATGAATCGTACTTTGTGGGTGCATTTATAGAACTCTCTTGATTTGATTTTTCCATATCATCTCTAAGATGAGATTGGTAGAGATAATACACTGGCTTAGGAATTCTGTCAAAACCACAAAGTCCTTTGTTATTAATGTGTGGTACAGCATCTTGACGACTCTCACTACCAAAGTCAAACATATTCCACACAGCACTGGCAGCTATAAAATCTCTTTGCTCTATCTGCTCGATATGGCTCTTATGAAATTCGTAACTCCACTCTAACGAAAAGTCAAATCTCTCAGGCAAATTTGATGTAATTCTGGGATCAGCTCCTGCTCCATATTCAGTTATGAGCATTGGTTTATGTGGAATTATCTTATGTGCATGATCTACAAACCGACCAAAGCCTTTGAAGTCAGGCTCATACCATCCATAGTATAAATTCCATCCGACCAACATTGGAATTTCCGTCAAACCAAAATGATGATAAACATCAAAATCACCATGATTAGGAATCATTGTATATCTATATGGATCCTCCTTTCTAATCAGATTTTCTATCTCCTTAGCTAAAGCTGCTACTGACCACATTTCGCTACTGTCACGATCGATTTTTTTACCCAGTCCCATTTCATTCATATAGGCCCATATGATGACAGAAGGATGATTGTAGTATTGATGAATCATTTCCAAAGTCATCTCTTTACATACCTCTGCAAATTCTTCTGATAGTGATATTTGGTGATCCAACGGTATCTCTATGCTTACAAGTATTCCATATTTATCACAGTAGTCTGTGATAGATTTATCTTGTGGATAATGAGCGGTCCTTAAAAAGTTGGCTCCCATTTCTTTTATCAAGTCAAGGTCTTCTATATGATGCTCAATAGTTAATGCATTACCAATGTTAGGTCTATCCTGATGTCGATTTACACCTATCAATTTTTCATATTTTCCATTGAGACGAAATCCCTTTACAGGATCAAAATGGAAGGACCTGATGCCATACGGAATAGAAATTTTATCTCTGACAATATTAGACTTTGTATCTATAATTTCAGCAACGAACTTATAGGCATATGGGTTCTTGATTGACCAGAACTTTACATCTTTTAGGTCGAAAAACAACTTCCATTCGCCATTAGATTCGCTATAATTAGGTGGTGACATTTTATGAAAAAATTTGCCATTATTATCATAAATAGATACTACTACTTTCTGAGTCTTCTCATCAAAGTTCTCAACATAGCCTCTGACTCCAATCCGAGCAGCGTTTCCTTCAACCCTAAGCGGATCGATATATACCCCATCACTACCATAATGATCAAATGAAAAGTGTGAATCATCCACCGTAATTAATTCCACATCCCTATATATTCCTCCGTAGAATGTAAAGTCACCTTTTAGAGGAGGGATATTCTCATTATGATTGTTATCTACAATAACTTCTAATGTGTCGACTCCGTAGGTCAATTCATCCGTGATATCTATGGTGAAGGACGTGTAGCCACCTACGTGACTACCAACTAATTTGCCATTGACTAAAATATCTGCAACTTGATTTACAGCACCAAATCGTATGAAGTGCTTTTTCTCTTGGTCTAAGTCTGCAGTGTGTAGAAATTTAAAATAATTAACTGGTCCTCTATAGTAGCCTGGTTCATCATCGAAAGCATCTACGTTGTTGTATGTGTGAGGAAGGTTGACTGAGATTGTATCACCCATTTTAGAAAATTGCCAATCTGAATTTATACTAACTATATGTCTCTGCCCCACCAACGTAGCGCAGCAAGTTATTGTCATATAGCATAGAATAGTAATTCTCAATTTCACAATTCCTATAAGTTTTTTATCATTTTCTAACCGTTAATTAATTTAAAACTTAGCTTCTGGACATCCTCTGCATTTCTCCCGATCATCACTTCAAAGTCTCCTTCCTCACTTCCATATTCAAGGTCACTGTTGTAGAATTTTAAAAGTTCGTTATCAATTGTAAATGTGACCGTTTTACTTTCACCTGCAGCTAAGCTTATTTTTTGAAATCCTTTCAGTTCCATCAACGGTCTACTAATACTCCCTACCACATCTCGGACGTACATCTGGACAGTCTCTTTTCCAGATCTCTTTCCAGTATTGGTGATAGTTAGACTTGCTGTTAGACTTGCTGAAGTTGTTAGTATACTATCACTCAATGTTACTTTGCCATAATCAAAAGTCGTATAACTTAATCCATAGCCAAATGGATATAACGGTCTATTAGGGACATCTAGATAGTTGGACTTAAATTTAGAATTAGACCCATTGTCTGGACGTCCTGTATTAAGCATGCTATGATAGACAGGCACTTGACCCACATGGACAGGAAAACTTGTCGTCAATCGGCCTTCAGGCTGTGCATCTCCAAAGAGCACATCAGCAACAGCTCGTCCTCCTTCCGTCCCACCGAACCAAACATCCAATATGGCATTCATATTTTTACTTTCCCATACAAGAGGCATCGGTCTTCCATTGTATAGCACCATTATGATAGGTTTACCTGTAGACTTTAGAGCTTCAAGTAATTTTCTTTGCTCTGGCTGAAGACCTATGTGTGCTAAGCTGGATGCTTCACCAGTCATATCTGCAGCCTCCCCTAGAACTGCAACTATTACATCAGACTGATTGGCTGCAGCTACAGCTTCATTGATCATATCATCTGCCGATCTATCATCTATGACGACTTCCTTACCAAAGGCATTTATCCTATTTGCAAATACTTTATTGTCTGTAATATTTGAACCTTTTGCATAGATAATTTCTGCCTTGTAACCAACTGATTCTTTGATACCTTCTATTACTGTTACTGCCTTATTGTGATCTCCTGATACAGACCATGTTCCGAGCATATTTCTCCTGCTGTCAGCAAGTGGACCTATAAGCGCTATCTTTCCTTTTTTCTTTAGTGGAAGAATATTATCGTCATTTTTTAATAATACAAAAGACTTAGCTGCAACCTCCCTTGCGAATGCTCTATTGCCTTCTGACAAGATCTCCTTCTTAGCCCTTTCTTCATCAAAATACTTATAAGGATCATCAAAAAGTCCAAGCTGTTCCTTCGCTCTAAGGACCCTTTTACATGCTACATTGATATGTTGTTCTGATATGAGACCTTCGTCTAATGACTTCTTAAGTGTAGTCAGAAATCCCTCTCCTACCATATCCATATCTACTCCTGCTGCAAGCGCATCGGCGCTAACCTTTTGCAGGTCTCCTGTACCGTGAGCTATCATCTCGTTGATCGCAGTATAGTCTGTAACGACGAAGCCATCGAAGCCCCATTTCTCTCTAAGGATACTAGTAAATAATTCTTTACTTCCAGAAGCTGGTACATAATCATATACATTGAATGAAGTCATGATCGACTGCACTCCTGCATCGACAGCTGCTTTGTAAGGTGGTAGATATTCATTATGACTTCTTACTGCGCTCATATCTACTGTAGCATAATCTCTACCGCCTTCTGCAGCTCCATAATTTGCGAAATGCTTTACACATGCAATCATGGTTGTAGGATCTGATAAGTCAGTTTGCTGATAACCTCTAACCATTGCTTTGGCTATCTGACTTCCTAAGTATGGATCTTCACCAGCTCCCTCAGCTATTCTACCCCATCTGGGATCTCTAGCTATATCTACCATAGGAGAGAACGTCCACATGAGACCGTCAGCAGTGGCTTCTCTTGATGCCTGTCTTGCAGTGGCTTCTATTAATTCCATATCCCAAGTACAAGATAGACCGAGTGGAATAGGAAATATTGTCTGATGACCATGGATAACATCGATACCCACAATAAGTGGAATACCCAATCTACTGTTTTCAACAGCTATCGTTTGAGCTTTTCGAACTTTTGCAGCTCCTCTTATTCCAAATATTCCGCCTACTTGTCCATTTTGGATTTTCTGATTTACATCTTTACTTACAACCTCGCCTGTAACTGCGCCTCCTGGGGTTAATAAATTTAGCTGGCCTATTTTTTCTTCTATGGTCATCTGTTGGTAGATGGCCTCTACTTTAGCTGAAAGTTTTGGAGAATTAGTTTGAGCTTTGACCTTCGCAGAAGATATATTAGTTGTCTGTTGTTTTTCTGATTCTATATTATTCTTGGTTGATAATGTTTTGGGAGAGCAGGAAATTCCTATAAAAGTAAAAACTGTAATTACTATTAAGTTAAGAAAGAAATATCTCAACTGAACGATATGAACTCTATTGGCCCGAAGTTGAAATGTAGGTAGGTTTTGTTGCATTCTATTTTGTCTTTATAGTATAAATTCAGTCTCTCATTATATCCTCAATCTATCTACATTTAATTATTAAACGCAGTTAAATTTTTCAGTCCCATTAGTTGCAATCACTAAAAGCTTCGTCTTTGATTAAACATCCATCTCAAATAATCAGTATCAGCAAATGCAGGATCCCAACTGTTATGGTTGGCTTTTTCAAATAAGGTAATCTTAGCTTTTCCTCCTGCTTGTTGTATGGCCTTAAGCATCATCATACTGTATCTTGGATGCACCACGTCGTCTTTGAGTCCATGAAATATCCAAAAAGGCACTTCGGTCATACCTTCAGCTTTTGCTCTTGGGCCCCCACCACAGATAGGCATAGCACAGGCCAGTTTATCATTGAGTCTATAAGCAAATTCAAATGTTCCCATCCCTCCCATAGAAAGTCCCGAAGCATATACTCGACTATTATCTATGAATGGTTGTGCTATCATATCATCTGCCAGTTCTATCACAACTGACATAGTTGGATTAGGATTCTCATTGTAGAAAAAATCAAAGTTTCTCTTAGCACCTCCCTCATCAGGGCGATAAAGATTAGCCCAATAATCTGTAACTGGACACTGAGGAAAAATAACTACTGCAGGATATTCCTGCAGTGAATCTCTAAATAACCTGGAACCATGAACCAGTTGTGTTTTGTTGTCGGAGCCTCGTTCTCCCATACCATGAAAAAAAATAACCATTGGGTAAGACTCGTTTTCATCGAAGTCATGAGGATACATTATTCTATAGTTCAGCGTATCTCCATTGGATATTTTAGTCTTAACCAAATACTCACCACCTTTCTCCCCTGCTTGCATTTGTGCAACACCAATCTGGCAAGCCATCAGAAATATTAACAAGAATGTACTTCTTACTCTAATCATTTTCTTCTATTGTAGATTTCTAATCCCATTACATTACTTTTCCTTTCTTATATTCAAAACCCAATTTATTTAAGCCTTTATGCACCTCTGGTGCTGACATAAATAAATTCCAGAGCAATCCACTTCTGTGGTTCTCGATCATTACAGGGATAGGTAATTGGTCTATGGCAAGGTACTTCTTTACATACCAATCACTCTGATGACTGAATGCATCATACGGGCCATATTCTCCGACAAGAGTATCAGCATCTTCATATAGATATTTGAGAAATTTCATACTTGCATCAGGTGTATATGGAAATGAAGACAATGCCGCTGTAGGAGAAATGACTCCCAAGTCTTCCTGGGGATTGTGACCAGCATAACCATTCATACTGTAACTAGAAGTCAGGCCCCAGCACTTGTCACTATAGCCCTTATAGTCGTAAGGATTTTCTGTGCTATGTAGATGATGAATTTTTGCATGGTTCTGATTTCCCTGCCAGTAATCATGCTCACCATCTTTCAGCCCCTTAGGGTTCAACCCAAGATGAGAATAATGTGCCCAAAATAATGGCCCGACTGCCATATCATTAGTATCGTAATGGTCGAATACTGTAGGCAGTCCGTAGTACTCACGGTCTGTATACATGTCACCATTCTTACAATATCCTTTACGGAATACATCTGCGTCTACACCATGCGTAGGAGACGATGCTGCGAGGACATACATAATCATACATTCATTATGTCCTCTCACAGCAAAGTTCTTCTCGAATGCGTACTTTGGCGACCAATGCCAATAAAGAACATTTTCTCCTTGCGTGTACCACTGCCAGTCTACTTCTCTCCAAAGCTTGTCCATCTTGGCAGCGAGCTTTTTCTCTTTTTTAGTTCCAGTTTGAAAATATTGCCTTGCTGTTATTAATCCTTGAACTAAAAAAGCTGTTTCCACAAGGTCGCCACCATCATCTTTATTACTGAATGGATATACTGTGCCGTCGGGATGCCACCAATGTGGCCATGCTCCGTGAAATCTGTCAGACTTTTCTAACCAGTTAGTTAATTTTTGAAGTCGACTAAATCCTTGTTCTCGAGTTATAAATCCTCTCTCTATACCTACAAGTGTAGCCATAACTCCAAAGCCTGTTCCACCACTTGTCACGATATCTTTACTATGATAACCATATATACCATCACTATGGTATCTCTCTCGGGCACCTCCTGAATTCGGCTCTCCAGCTTCCCAGAAATAATTAAATGTTTCTTGCTGCACTCTATCAAGTAATTCTGATTCGGAGTTAGAAGAAGCATCCAGATTACTTTTTGTCAATTGGCTTTTTCGTTGACAAGCCATCATCATTAGAGTCAAACTTGCTACTAAGTATATGTAGGTCTTTGTATTCATCTTAATAAGTAAATTCTAATTTGTCTAAACCTGTTCTAACCTCTGGAGCAGACATATATAAATCCCATAGTAGACCAGTTCTATGGTTTTCTATCATACAAATTATTGGTCCTTGGTCTATAGCTAAGTATGAATTGGCTACCCATCCTGCTGTAGGATTAAATGCATCATAGAATCCATACTCTCCCCATAAGCGACTCCCTAAGTCGTAGTAGAAATGTCTGATAGCAGCCATACTTTCATCAGGTGTAAATGGAATAGATGAAATAGCAGCAGTAGGAGTTATCACTCCTCTATCATTGTTTGGACTATGTGCAGAATAGCCAGAATCACCATCACTTGCAGTTAATCCCCAGCACTCTTCACTATATCCTACATATCCTCTTGGATTGTCGATGCAGTAAGCTCTATTGATGAGTGAGTGAGCCTGATTTTGTTGCCAATAGTTGGCATATTTATCTTTTAGATTACGAGGGTCCATGCCCAAGTAACTATAGTGTGTGAAAAATAGTGGACCATTATTGCCAAGTGGTAGAACAATACCATAAAGACTATTCCCATTAGTCATGCCACCACTTCTTGCGTATCCATCTTCATATACGGACTTATCTATGGAATGTGTAGGCGAGGCTGCTGCCAATGTATAAACTATCTGAGTTTCATTATGTCCTCTAATAGGCAGATTCATCTGCCAATCATACTGTGGACTCCAATGCCAAAAAAGTACATCTCCACCGCCTTTAGTGTACCAATCCCATTCTACCTCTTCCCACATTTTTGTGATCAGATCGGCTATGGTCTTTTCTCTAGGATCGCTCTGATTAAGATATTGACGTACGGTGAGCATACCTTGCACTAAGAAAGCCGTCTCTACTAAATCTCCTCCATCATCTCTTTGACTAAATGGAATTACATTACCACTATTACCATTTATCCAATGCGACCAAACTCCATGAAAACGGTCTGCACTATCTAAATACAGCATAATCTTTTCCCATCTTTCTACAGCCTCTTCTCGTGTAATAAAGCCTCTCTCTACTCCGATGATAATCGCCATCAGTCCAAATCCCGAACCACCTGAGGTGACAGTATTGCCACTCGTATTTCGCTCTCTCGCCATACCGCTAACGGGATGGGCGAAGTCCCAAAAATATTTGAAGGTATTTTTTTGAACCTTTGTAAGTAACTCCTCATCTGTAATAACAGGAAAATCTGGGATGCCGTCAAGGTCTGTATACAATTCGTAAGACACACTTGAAAATGCTCTTCCTATCTCAGTCCCTATTGAAGAAGATAGTAATAGATTAATTTTAGAAAACTCTTCAAGAGGCTCAGAAGTAGTTATCAAGTAAGTAGCATCTCCAGATTCCTCCACGTTAATAGTATAATTTTCGGCACCTACTATAAAAATGTTTTCTTTTAGAATTTGAGGATCTACATCATGACTTAGTAATAATGTAAATGATGAATTGATAGGAATATTAAGATTAGAATTGTTAGAACGAAGCTCTACGCCTTCTACGCTTAGACTACTCACAGTAAGTGCTTCAGTAGCGATTTCAAAAACAAAATCCAATCCTGCGAAAGTAGAACCATCTACACCTATGATCTCATTAGGTAATCTCAGCTGATAAGTATTCCCTTCTATAAGTTTGTTCCCTAACTCTATCAGGACTATGTTAGCTGAAGTCGACGTATTAAATTCAATCTGCTGACCAGATGGTAATTGTGCAATTGTGATTCCTTCAATACTGGAAGCATCTACTTCACCAGAGAATATTAGATTGATATCAGAATCAAACATTACTATAGCCGTCTCACCAACTTGCAAACTTACTTGTCCAGCTCTAGCCGAAACCAACTGCAAAGTATCACTACTTGGATTTACACCGTTATCTCCACAGGATAGTAGCAGAAGAAGCAGACTTGAAAAGATTAAATAGTGTATTCTTATCACAGATTATTACTTATAGAATTGATGATGACTTTACTGAAGATTATTGATGACAAATATAATTTTGAAAGATTACAGGAATTTTTATAATACTTCCCTATAAAATAGCCAACTGAAAGACGTTAGCTATATGCTATACTTCGCAATTTATAAAAGCAAGTAACCCACCCCTAAGAATGGGTTACAAATACTTTTATATCAAAACTATATTAACTATGAAATAATCAATTTTTCTCTGCGTCGTATAGAGTTTTGACTTCATCTGCAGAAAGTCCTACACTCCATACTCTGAAGTCATCAAGATCACCCTTAAAGTGCTTAGAAGTCGGCTTATCGTAATCTCCCCATGGTGTATCATCCCATAACTCTCCTCCTGGGGAATGCACAAATCCAAATGCTAGCTCAGGTAGCTCTGAAGGTTCTGCACCACCATAAGCTACACCCGATATTTCAAGTTTAGCGGCACCTTCAGGCCATAAATTGAAGTCATGACCTTTCATAAGTTCACCATCTAAATAAATTCTATGTGTTCTTGCTGCTGCGTCATATGTAAGCGCAACGTGTACCCACCTGTCTTTGATTAAAGCTTCTACACCACCTGACCCTGTAAGATCACGATGGAAATCCCAACCTTGCCATCCACCGTTGTCTGCGAATTGGCCATCGCCATTAAAAAAGGCATCTTCTCCGGTAGTTGTTCCATCGGGAAGCATGTATGTCTGACCAAACTTGAATTGATTGTAATCACCATTATTGATCTCCATTTGAATGCCTTTGAAAGCAGCGAGACCGAAAACAAAATGGCCTTCTGGGTCACCATTTGCATTAGTATGATCTTGAGAATTAGTCTTCATCCAAAATGAAAGAGATAAACTTCTATTAGATAAAAGTCTATCCGCTCCAGGTATAACGATGACTGAAGCATCACCATCAAAGGTAGCAGTACTGGTTCCCTGTCCAAATCTGTCCGTTCCATATTCTACCGATATAACATCGCCAGCAGGAAAGTCCCCAGTAGCATCATCTGCCACTCCGTCAAATGTCCAGTATGCAATCTGATTGTCTTCGCTAGGAACTATAACAGGTGCTCTTCCTTCTGTTGTAAAAGTTCTACTGATAGAGCCTAACATTCCTTCATCCTCTGCAACTATATTATTCAACGATAGTGTGTACGCTGTTCCTCTAGTAAGATCATCAGTAGGATCAATTGTTATATTTGTACCTGTTGCTGAGACAGCTACGAGTACATCTTCTCCATTACCAGTGAGCCTCACATTAGCACTTGTAGCACTGCTCGCTACTATAGCTTTATCAAATACTGCAGTTATTACAGCATCCAGTGCTACACCGTCAGCCGAGGATGCACCATTCAGATCAGATGTAATAGTGCTGCCGTCTTCAAAGCTAGTCCCAGAAGCTGTGATAGAAGATACTAAAACGGGATCAGGATCGCTTCCGCAAGAGGCAATCATTATTCCGCCTAAAAGAAGCAGACTTAATTTTTTCATAGTTTTCATAGTAATTAATTATTGATTATTTAATTATTAAAAGTTTAATTTATTAGTGTCAAATTAGTACCCAGGATTTTGTAATATCCTTCCTTGAGAGATATCTATTTCTGATTGTGGCAAGGGTAATAGTTCATTCTTACCTTCTGTAAAACCTTTGTCTTCTAAAACTTTAGCAGCATTTTCCGTCCGTACTAAGTCCCAAAATCTTAGTCCTTCTAATGCTAATTCATATTTTCTTTCATTTAATATAGCATCTCTGAGTTCTTCATTATTAGTAGATGTAATATCTGGTAATATGTTGCTATTAGCGCCTCTTGCTCTTCGTCTTACTTCATTAAGAAAGAAAAGTGCATCAGCTGACTTTCCATTTTCATTAAGAGCTTCTGCATGCATAAGCAGCACATCTGCATATCTTATAATACGTCTGTTATGAGCAAATGACTCAAGGCTTGTAATACCCGGCACCCAAACTTTCTGATTGTAACATTCTACTTCTACTATCTGACCATTGACACGTACAGTATCAGGATTAGAGCTATCTCCGTCTATGAAGATGCCATCTAAAGTTTCTCCTGCAAATAGGACAGTAGGATCTAATCTAGGATCTTGATTATCTTCATAATCTGTTATTAGATCAGGATAAGATGGTCTGCAAAAACCCCAGCCCTTATTAGGAGAACCTCTTACCCCTTGTGTATTACCATATTGATTACCTCCATTGATAAAATTTTCTGCTCTCGCTCCTACTTCAAATATAGATTCTTCGTTATGCTCATTAACCTCAGTAAATATATCTGCATAATCTGGCACCAAATTGTATTCGTCCGAATCTATTACTTCTTTAGTGAGTGTCTCTACTGCATTGAAGTCCCCATAGAATAATTTTATCCTTGCATGCATGGATTGAGCTGTTCCTTTGGTAATACGGCCTAGATCTGATTCTGCATACTCTGATCTCAAAGGCAGTATAGCTGCTGCAAATTCAAAATCAGGATAGACTATTTCATTTAATATTTCTTCTACAGGTGCACGGCCTAAATCTAGTGGAGGGTTTATATCCGTCACCTTAGGCACATCACCAAATCCTCTTGTGAGCAAGCTATAAAAATATCCTCTCATAAATCTTGCTTCTGCTACATATCTATCACTAAGAGAAGGATCCATATCTATTTTGGGTACCTCATTTATAACAAGATTAGTACGTCTTATGGCTTCATAAACAGTTTTGTACCATCGTTCCACAGTGCCTTCTATGGCGTTATGTTCGAATTTATCGTACACAGATATGGCGATACCATCTCCTGGGTTCGAACCTTTCACTGCATCGTCTGCCATCATATCAAGTATGGGAAAGCCTCCAGTGTTTATCTGCCAAGTACGAAGCATATTGTAACATGCATTGGTGGCTAACTCAGCATCATCAGCAGAAATAGGAAAAGTACCTACAGTGAGTGAGCTGCGGGGTGGTTGGATGAGAAAATCATCCCCACAAGACACAAGGGTGAAAACAACCAGAACAATAATAGTTTTATAAAATAATTTCATCTTTCTCATTTTAAAAATTAGCATTTACTCCAGCGGTCATTACTCTTGTTATCGGATAGACTCCTCTGTCTATAACTCCATCTATAGCGCTACCGGCACCTATCTCAGGACTGTAACCAGTGAAAGACGTCGCGGTAAATAAATTAGTACCTCGGAGATAGACATTTATCTTATCCATATTAAGCTTCTTGAGTAATCTATTTCCTATATCATAATTTATAGTCAGTGTTCTTAATCTTATAAATGATCCATCTTCAATATAATACGATGATGGCAGGAAATTATTACCGCCTTCTGATGGTTTGGGATCTACATTAGTTGATCCTGATCCTGTCCAGTAGTCATTAAATTTGTCTTCATAATTGAGTGTAGTAAATCTGATAGCTTGCTTACCATTATAGATATCATTGCCAGATTGGCCTTGAAAATTGGCACTGATCGACCAAGCTCCATAACCTACCTCAGCATTAAATCCATAAATTAAGGATGGTATAGATGATCCTATAATTGTACGATCAGCTCCGCTTATCTTCCCGTCATTATTAAAGTCTCTATACTTGAGGTCACCAGGTCCTTGTCCGAATAGTATAGCACTATTCTCCACATCTTGTGCATCTTGGAACACACCTACCACTTCATACCCGTAGAAATATCCTATAGGCGAACCGACTGCAGTTCTTGCAACTTGCTGACCATTACCAAGATCTCCTCCTACAAGCAAAGAATCAGCTCCGAATCCTTGACCAATATTTGTTACTTCATTAGAGATTGTAGATCCATTGAAACCTATTGAATAATTAAACTTGCCTTTGTTATCTCTATAATTTACGTTCCATTCTAATCCTGAGTTCTTAACATCAGCGGCATTAAAAAATATTGATCTAAATGAGCCTATACCTGTGTAACCAATTGGCTCTAACGGTACTAGAATATCTGACGTTTGTTTGTTATAATAATCTACCTCTACAATTAATTTATCTTCAAGTAAGCCCAGATCTAAGCCAACATTAAATTGTGCTGTAGACTCCCACTTCAAATCAGGATTACCACCACCATTAAATGAAGCTCCAGGCTGTATATCTTCTCCTGGTCCAAATATTCCATCGGTTCCAGTTGATATCAAAGCGTATTGTGCAGAGCCAGGTATTCTCTCATTACCTATAGTACCATAACTGGTTCTGAATTTCATCCTATTAATCGGTCCATCTTGAGGAAAAAATGATTCATTAGAAATATTCCACCCTAAGGCTAAACTGTAGAAGTTACCATATCTATTATTAGGCCCAAAATTAGATGAGCCATCTCGCCTGTATGATCCAGTAAGAAGATATCTGCTGTCGTAAGAATAGTTTGCTCTTGCTAGATATGATATCAAAGTATTTCTCGAAAATCCGTTACCGACTCTTTCAAAATCGTTCTGTCCAGCATCTATATACCAGAAGAGAGGATCTTCTCTAATAAGCCCTTCAGTAAATCCAGATAAGTTTTCATTTCTACTATCTTGAGTAGTGTATCCAGCTAATACATTGATACCATGTATGCCTATGGTCTTATCGTAGGTAAGTGTATTTTCAAATATGAGGGTCGTATTAGTATTGCTACCATAAGAGAGATCATTAATCTCATTTTGCTGGAGAGGGCCTACAAAAAACTGAGGATTGAATGTCCTCGTTTTTCCTTCAGATAGGTTAAATTGGATACTCGTCCTATAAGTAAAGTTTTGTAAAAATCTGAAATTAGCATACAAGCTACCTAAGCCTTGAATCCTATCCGTATTGCTATTAGTATAATTTATTGCAGCTAATGGATTACCTCCATTGACCTCAGCAAATGTGACTCCATCATCTAAAAAAGGTGTATCAATTGGCCATGCTCTAAGCGCTGTATTGACAACTCCTGGTGCATTATCCTTATCAGATATAGAAACAGCCAGATCTAATCCCATATCCACATAATCACTTAAATCAAACCCAACATTAATTTTACCTGAAAGCCTATCGAGACCTGATTTAGGTATTACACCTTCCTGCCCATAATATCCTAAACCGAAATAGAAATTGCTGCCTTCATTAGCACCACTTATTGAAAAGTTTGCATTAGTTATAGCGGCATTATCTGTAAAAATTAAATTTTGCCAATCCGTATCTGGAAGTACATCTAAGTTGTTATAAGTTCCTGGATTGATTCCGTTGATATAAGTTGCAAATTCTCTTCCATTCATAACCCCTACAGTGTTAGCCACTGTCTCTATACCCTTTTCTAAAGATACCGTAACTCTATTATCTCCTTGGACACCTCTTTTAGTGGTGACCATTATTACACCTGATGCTCCTCTTGATCCATATATTGCTGTTGCTGATGCATCCTTCAGCACTTCCATAGATTCTATATCATTGGGATTGAGAAGTGATACTGCCGACACGTCTGAAATTACACCATCTATGACTGCTATCGGATTATTGTCATTTAGGGTTGTAATACCTCTAAGTCTGACAACTGGTGCAGCTCCAGGATCACCACTTGTATTTAATATCTGTAGTCCTGCTACTCTACCTTGAAGGGCTTGCATTGCATTATTTGTAGGAAGACTTGTAATATCCTTAGACTTGACACTTGCTACTGACCCTGTAAGGTCACTTTTCTTTATAGTTCCATACCCTATCACAACTACCTCGTCTAACAATTCAGATTTCTCTTCCATCTGGATGGCTAAGTTTGATTCTTGTCTTAGGGCTATGTTCATAATCTTGTATCCTATATATGATAGTTCTATAGTATCACCTGGATTGGCGTAGATATCAAATGAGCCATTTAAATCTGATAACGTTCCTACGGTTGTTCCCTTTATGACTATAGTTACTCCAAATAAAGGGTCTTGCGAGTTTATATCTGTGACAGTTCCGGTATATTCTGTTTGAGCATAACTACTCATAAGAGTGAACATGAGCAGTAAGGGTAGTAGAAATTTTACTCTGTTAGCTGGCATAAAAGTTCTTGTTTATACTTGGATGAATTAAGTATTCGAACAAAAATATGTCAACATCAACATAAATCAAAACATAAATCAACATATCATACCTCACAATAAACACATCATATAATGATTAATAATAATATGATGTGTTAATATTATATATTTTTATAATATATATATTACGTAAAAACACGCTACTTATCCTCAAGTAGACTGTTTTCTTGGAATTAATACAATACTACAAGCTCAATAGAAAGTCCTTAAGGCTATTTTCTCTTGAGATATTCATTTTTTTCCTCAATCTGTATCTTTTATTCTCTATGGACCTTACTGAGATATTTAATAGCGGCGCTATTTCCTTAGAGGCCAGATTCATTTTGATGTAGGCAGCTAGCTTAAGTTCGCCATTAGTAATCTGTGGGCACATTTGCTTTAATTTCTCCAAAAAGTCTTCGTGAACCGCTGCAAAGTTCTGCTCGAAGATTTGCCAGTCATTATCACTATTAATATTGCGATCAATTAGATTGAACAATTTTTGTCTTGGAAATTTTTGATTTTCTAATTTTTGGGCTTCTTTTTGAATCACTTCCTTAAGTTCTGCTAACATCCTATTCTTCTGCACCAAAGTCATAGTACTATTAGCAAGCATCTTACTCTTGTATTTCACCTCTCTTTCTAATCTTTCATTTTCTGATTTTATTAAGGCTGATTCTATTTCCTTATTCTTTTCATTTTGTAATATATTTTTCTGCTTCTCTAACTTAACGCTATTGTATTTTCTTATTATAAAGATTAGCGCAATTACGAGTAATGTATATATTATGAATCCTGGCCATGACTCGTACCAATGTGGTTTGATTATAAAAGTAACAAGAGACTTTGATCCATTTTGGCTGCTAAGAATGATTTCATATGTGCCACCATCTAAATTTAAAAGCTCTATAAGACCATTACTTGATAACTCGTACCAATCATTATCCCATCCAAGAACTTTGTATTGTACATCTCTTTGCTGCCACATATACGATGTATCTCTACATTGGATGGATATATCATTTTCCGTTGCCTTAAATGTGTAATCATTCTTGTTTACCATTTTGCCTGATATCAAAACATAGTCCAATTGAGGTAATTTTTGCTTTAGTGGTTCACTCTTTACTTTTACGTAACCGTCATCTATCCCTACAAGCAAGAAATCTGACAATTGCTTGATATTTACATATGACGTCGAACTTACAGACTCATTTATAGTGATGTCTTCTATATCTTTATAAAAAGACATCGTGTTACTGAAATTATACTCAGCAATATGATTAGGCTGCCGAACTGGTAAAGTATCAGAAAAATCATAAGCACTACCATCAAGAACAAAACCCATAGAGTCACTTGTTAGACTAAGTATTACGTTATCATATAAAGAGATACTGTCTAATTCTGAATATTTATATTCATCTAAGACTTCAGTATAATCAGAGCTTAACTTGAGCTTACTTACTCCGTAATTAGGATGTTGACCTATCAAGGTATATCCATATAATCTTGCTTGACTTATTAAAAAGTTTCCATTTTCTAATCGACGTTCTAATCCCCATTTACCATTTACCTTTTCTAATAATACTATACCTGTATAGGTCGTCTGAAGAATTCGTCGATTGGATATGGGAAGCATACACCAGGCGCCTGTTACATCTGACACTTTTTCGATAACATTATCATTTAAAATGTATGTTCCTTTGTTGTGGCCGACTAATAAATTGTCATCTATATCCAACAAGGACCAGATCTGTCCTTGAGAGTTTTTTATAAATGAAAATTTGCCATCTCGATTCTGAGCAAAAAGACCTTGGTTAGTTCCTAAATACAATATATCCTTGTAGACAATAGACGTAAAGACAGAACCTAGTTGACCATCCTTGTCATAATAGTATTGATTATAATTACTTAAATTCACCAGATTAATGCCTTTGTCTAAGCCCACCCATAGGTCTCCATTGTGAGCTTCATAGAGAGAAAGCACTGTATTATTGGCAAGACCATTTGCTTTGTTGATGTGGTATAGAATATTTAAATCCTGATCTGTTACATATAGTCCTCCGAGTATAGTTCCTATTGCAAATCCACCGTCTTTCAACATGATTATTTTATTGATTTGCATCTGTAGTAATTGGCTATTAATTGGATTATCCACTGTGGACAATTTTGAATCATCCATGATAAACAGACCATGCTTTTGAGTGCCTATAAGTATTTGATTGTCTTTGTAAGGGACTAGGGCAGCTATCTTTGACTCTGCAGGTAGCGCCTCCGCTTGCTCTACTGTAGTTAGATTATTATTTTGGAGTTCATAGATCCCTCCCTCAATTTTAGGAATGTAAATATAATCCCTTATATTACTGCCTAACATGATATTACCAGGAGTAGTAATTTCAGTCATTACCCCTGCACTATAATTATAAAAATCAGAGAAAGACTGTAGGAAAATATTGTCCTTATAACCAAATATATTCCAAATTTCTTCATTAGAATTACCAAGAATTTCACTTCCAATCAGTTCAATAAAAGGAGTGGATTTCTCTGAAGCATTGACGGCACCAAAGAACTGAAAACCTGCTACGTATACTTTGCAATCATTTCCTAAATAAATTGTCCGTGGTATTTGTCCCCTTGGAATAGAAATTAACTCCCACTTATATCCATTAAACTGAAGTAAGCCATCTGTATTGGCAACGTATATATTTCCTTCACAATCATTGACTATAGACCAATTTTGACGAGCGGCATTATAGTCCGATCTATTGTAGGATACAATCCGTGGAACCTCTTGACTGTAGGTCAATTGCGCTATAAATAAAAACGATAAAATTGTAAAAATATACCTCAGCAAAATTTTTAGTATTAATCAACACTAATAATAAATAAGATTCACTAATGTAGTAACTTAGTAAGGTCCTTTGACAATTTATATAATCGTATTCTATCTTTTCTGAATGTTTAATTAGAGTACAATAAAAACTGTCAGCCTTCTAAGCAGGCATTTACGATCATTAAGATACTCCTCCTAAGACCAATGTAATACCTTGAAGTTAGAAGCAATTTTTCTCCAATAAGCACTACCGCCGTATAGCCTCCACGGGATCCAACCTAGATGCTAAGAATGCTGGAATTATTCCAGCTAGTATACCGACTTTTACACTTAAGGCGACTCCGATATATGCATTTTGCATGGACATCGCCATCTCAAATCCTGAAAGCTTAGCGATTAATATCAAGACTATATTAGTCATGATAATACCGACGAGCCCGCCTAATAAGCATAGAACGATTGATTCGATTAAGAATTCCATGAGTATGATCATATTCTTAGCACCTATAGCTTTTTTTATACCTATTATATTAGTTCTCTCCTTAACAGAAACAAACATGATATTGGCGACGCTAAACATTCCCACGAAAATTGCAAATCCTCCTATAACCAATCCAGCTGCATTCAGTACGCCAAAGAAACCATCCACCACATCATTAAGCGCTGTCATTTCCATTAGTGAGAAGTTATCGTCTTCTCTTGGTCTCACTCTTCTATGTGATCTTAATATTCCTGTGAGTTCACTTTTAAGTTCATCCAGTGGGACTTCTTCGTAGGCTTTTATAACGAGCGATCTACCGATTTGGCTCTTGGGTCCGATATTGATAAATCTTCTTGCAGTCGTCAGAGGCATCCATACCACCTCATCAAAATTTATAAAATTAAACATGCTCTCCCCTTCTTCCTCTAAGACACCCACTACGTTGAATTTCTGACCAAAGAGTTTGACTTGCTTGCCTACGGGCTCTAATGACTGGAAGAGTTCTTGAGCGACTGTATGTCCAAGGACAACCTTATTAGTACCAGAATTAGATTCTAATGTATTGAAATATCGACCTTTTGCGAATTCCAGTTTTTGTATTTCCTGAAAGTCATAAGATGTCCCCATGATAAAAGCTCCCGACACAGAGCTGGATACATAACTGACCGTCTTTCCTCCTGTGAATATATTGTAGGAAGCTTTGTCAGTATACTCTGACTTATCCAGTATCACTTCCAGATCTTGTAGTGATGGCTCTGGACGCTTCATATACTTCCAGTAGCTATTACTCCAGTCCTCATTCCATGGATACTTCTCTACATAGACAACATTATTTCCTATCTCAGCAAATCCTGCCATGACATTCTTCTGTAGGGAATCTACCGCAGACTTAACGGATATAATGCAGAATATGCCTATCGTAATGCCTATAAGGGATAGGAAGGTCCTAAGCTTATTGCCTATCAGCGACTGGAAGGCTTGTCTTATACTTTCTAATATGACCTTTATGAGAGTAACCATGTCCTAAAAATACAGAAAGGTGGCAATGGAAAAGTAAATTATTAGATGAATGAACTTTATTAATCTGCTAATCATTGTATTAAAGTCAGCGCAAAGCCCTATTTCTTAGGGATTTTTTTAATTTTGCCGCTCTTTAAAATCCACTTTTTAAATAAAAAGTAATCATACATGAAGACTAAATTATCCACATTCGATTTCGAATTACCTGAAGGCTACATAGCTCAATACCCTGCTAAGGAGAGAGATGAGGCTAAATTGATGGTATTACATCGAGACACAGGTAAGATAGAGCACAGGATGTTTAAGGACATTTTGGAGTATTTTGATGAGGATGATTGTATGATATTTAATAATACTAAGGTCTTTCCAGCAAGATTATTTGGTAAGAAGGAGAAGACAGGTGCTCAGATCGAAGTTTTCTTACTCAGAGAGCTTAATAAGGAAGCTCGCCTATGGGATGTACTTGTAGACCCTGCAAGAAAGATAAGAGTAGGTAATAAATTATATTTCGCCGATGAGGAAGGTAACGAGGTACTTGTGGCTGAGGTTGTAGATAATACCACATCACGAGGAAGAACCATAAGATTCTTCTATGACGGTGAGGAAGATGAGTATCGTGAGATCTTGAGAAAATTAGGAAATACTCCAATTCCTAAATATCTAAATAGAGAACCAGAACAAATAGATACAGACAGATATCAGACAGTATATGCTTCTAACTTAGGAGCTGTCGCCGCTCCGACTGCTGGGTTGCATTTCAGTAAGAGCCTAATCAAAAGGTTAGAGATAAAAGGTGTAGAGTTACCTCAGGTGACATTGCACGTTGGCTTAGGAACATTTAGAGATATCGAAGTAGAAGACTTATCTAAACACAAGATGGAAGCAGAATATTTCCAGATTACAGAAGGTACATCTGAGATTGTAAATAAAGCCATAAAGAAAAAGAGGAAAGTATGTAGTGTAGGTACGACATCTATGAGATCCATAGAGTCCGCAGTATCGGCTAATGGATTGCTTAAGCCTGCAGAAGGATGGACTAATACATTCATCTACCACCCTTATGAGTTTAGCATTGCTAATTGTATGATCACTAATTTTCACTTACCGAAGTCTTCTTTAGTTATCATGGTATCAGCTTTTGCTGGAAGAGACTTGATAATGGATGCATATCAGGAAGCGATTAAGAAAAAGTACAGATTCTTCTCTTATGGTGATGCAATGTTAATATTGTAATCAATCTGGGAATTATTTTTTGGATACAGTAGTTATACAATTGCAAGGCTAAAAGAGCAGGAGACAACCATCATAAATTACTGAATTACAGTTATTTATGTATGGTGTGATTTTTTATAAAGAATTATTTTGCCGATACGTTTTTTTTAATACTTTTGCGTCAAATTAGAGACCCTAATCTCTGTTTTTTATTAATGTTTTAATTATTTATAAATATGTATTGGACTTTAGAATTAGCACATCATTTAGAAGATGCTCCATGGCCAGCGACTCGAGATGAGTTAATCGACTATGCTATCAGAACAGGTGCACCATTAGAGGTTATGGAAAACCTACAACAAATCGAAGATGAAGGAGATTCTTACGATAATATGGTAGAAATATGGCCTGATTTCCCGAGAAAAGATGATTTCCTTTTTAATGAAGATGAATATTAATGATCTCATAAGATCACTTCTATAAAATATATTCAGCCTCGTAATGTCATCATTGCGAGGCTTCTTTTTTGGGTGTTTTAGCTTTGTAACTATTGATAATAAATACTCCCATGATCATCACTACTGCAGCAAGAATAGACTGATTAGAGATGATCTCATCTCTATAATAATAGCCTAATAACATGGCGATGATAGGATTGACATAAGTATTTGTAACTACTTTCTCCGTGGATACAGTCTTGAGCAAATAATTGAATGCTGTAAATGCAACTATAGAACCAAATACAATAAGATATGCAATAGATATTATGGTCAGATTGCTGACCTCTGTTAGAGGCATGCCTGACTCTCCTATTAGTATACTCAAGATAAATGTCACTACACCACCCACACTCATCTGTATCGCCGAATTAAGAAACTGAGACTTAGGTAGTGGCGCTTTGCTGACGTATATGGAGCCGATGCCCCATGCCAACATTGATAAAAAAATCACAAGTATACCTAACCACTGATTATTACTATTCACTAATTCTCTCTGACTAATCAGCAGAAACATTCCTGCAATACCTAATATTATTCCGAAGACTGTCTGCGTCTTAGGTCTCTGCCCATTGATTATCCAAATGAGAAATACAATAAGCAATGGCTCACCTGAAATGATCAAAGCTGTCAGACCAGTATCCAGATAATTAAGTGCCCAAATGGCTCCGCCGGTTCCTAATCCAATAAACATCAGTCCAGCTTTAAATGCATTGACTATCTCGGTTCGGGAAGGCTTGATTTTAATCCCTCTTATAGATAAGAATAAGAAAATGATAAGGCTAGCTATAGTATACCTAATTCCACAGGCTCTGAATGCAGGTATCTCCTCTATTGCAAATGCTGAGAAAAGATATGTGCTGCCCCATATAATATAGATTGCAGCAAAAGATAGAACGATGAGTAAAAGATTTTTTTCTTTCAATGAATCCGATTAGACTAACAGAAATAAAATGAAGTGATATAAATATAACGGACAACAATTTCTTAAATCGCAAATTGCTATAATTTACTAGCAACTGTATGACTAAGTTGTATAAGAGAATTCAAAGATAACCTTCTATCAAAAGAGTCATGATAGTAGTAACTTGTCTACAAAAACACTACAAAGTATTACAAGATAACCACACAATATTTAAAAAACCCTTTCTTTGCTGTGTTTAAACAATTAAATTACTATACAACCTTTTCATCTGGCTTAGCGTTTGATCTTCATAGTGTTAGATGTGACTTATCTAGTAATTTGCGTCAAACATTCTAAACCCGTTACCCTAATATTCTTATTCTTACACTTACACCATTGATTAGCAATGAAAAATGCTGAAATAAAAAAAATCCTATATATAGAGGATAACGTTGCAGACATACGTCTTTTTGAGGAAGCAATTGCCCATCAAGAGTTAGCAATAGATTTAGACTATGTTACTGATGGACAGGAGATGCTCGATTTCTTTGAAGAAAAAAAGAAAGGACATTACAAAGATCTACCCGAATTGATAGTAACCGACCTCAACTTACCCAAAGTAACTGGTCAAGATGTCATTAAAGTTATCAAACAAGACCCAGTCTTTAGGAAGATTCCAATTGTGGTATTCACAACTTCTAATCTACTTAATGATATTGATAAATGTTATGAATACGGGGCTAATGCTTATATGTATAAGCCGTTAGACATAGATCATGTCTTTGAGGTGGTAGAATTGATAGATAAGTACTGGTTGCGTACCTGCTTATTAGTCAAAAATCCGATGCTTTCATCATAACTATCACTCCTAATTATAGTTTCTAAGTAGAATTTTTATCCGATGCAAATCGTTAGATTATCCTATGTGATAGTCTAAGAGTGATTTTCAATTATTAGATTTGCGTTGTGATAAGATACACCTCTACTATATTCATCCTATTTGTTGCTTTCTCCCTTTCTGGGCAAGATGAGCATTTCTCTCAGTTCTATGCGTTACCGATGCATATGAATCCAGCGCTCTCGGGTGCTTATGAGGGTACTTACCGCATGACAGCTATCTACAGAGATCAGTGGTCTAATAATCTCGAATCTCCCTACAAGACATTTGCAGCAGGAGGAGATACCCGATTCAAGATGAAATTTGGAAACAGAAGAACTAAAGATCATTTTGGGTTAGGATTATTATTTGTTAGTGATAGAGTAGCAGAATTCCAGACTAATACTAATAAGATTTCTGCGTACTTCTCTTATCATAAGAGATTAGGAGATAAGAATAAGTCTTACCTCGCCGCAGGGACCAAGCTCGGAATAATCCAGAGAAACATTAATTATGACAATCTTACATTCCAAGACCAGTTTAATCAGATTAATGCCTTTAACTTAGAGACGGGAGAAAATCTTCCGCCTAATAATATTGGGACGATGGACATATCATTAGGACTTAACTATTATATCAATGTAGATAAGACCAGCTATTATATCGGAGCTGCGGCTCACCATCTTACACAACCTAATATTTCTTACTTCAGCAGAAGTGATAATATTAATCCATCGACAGATATCAGTCAGAATCTCAGTCGAAGATATGTAGTACATGCAAGCATGGAACAACAACTTTCCTATCGATTATCATTACAACCAAGAGTCGTCTATCAGCAACAATCAGTAGATAATCAGCTCGACTTAGGAACTAACATCGAGTATACATTCCAAGAGCAACAGACCTCTATCATATTTGGCGCTTGGATCACTTATCTTAATGATCTCAATGGTGGGCATATAGAAAATGTTACGCCACTTGTAGGAATTAGACAAGGTCTTTTCATACTTGGTTTTTCATACGATATCGGTCTACGAGATACCTTATCATCACCATTTGGATTTAATACTTTTGAACTATCACTACGGTTTTCTGGTATACATTCTAACGAAAATGCATTCTGCCCTACCTTCTGATTAAGTAATCATTTTACAACAGAATATTGCGATGGTAGAAGAACTTTTATAATCATAACCATACTATGAAACTATCTCAATCCATATTACCGCTCATACTTATAATTACTTGTATCACATCATGTATACAAGTCAATAATCCTTATACCAAACTACCCCCTGGACAATGGAGAGGGATACTTAAAATTACAGACCCTAATGCCGCTCCTCCGACACCTGGGTTATCAGAAGCTGACCAGAAAATTATAGATTACTTCGAGTTGCCATTTAATCTGGAAGTAGAATATGTAGATGAAGCTATGAATGTATATCTCGTCAATGGAACAGAAAAAATACCGGTAGAGAATATTCATTTTGAAAGAGATAATACTTCGGCCAAAGACACACTACTCTTAGATTTTACAGCATTTGACACAAGAATAAATGCATTCTATGAGGAAAACTTTATAGAAGGATACTGGAATGTAAATTATAAAGAAGGATATACAATTCCTGTTCTTATACAGTATGGGCAGAAGCACAGATTCATAGATTATGACGTTGCGGATACATATGACTTTGGTGGTGAATGGGATGTCATATTTGAATTTGATGATCCAGAAAATAGTTATCCTGCAGTCGGAGAATTTCAGCAAGAAGGCAATAAGTTAAGTGGTACGTTTCTTACGGAGACCGGAGACTACAGATACTTAGACGGTAACGCTTATGGAGATAAGTTAAGGTTATCAGTATTCGATGGAGCACATGCATTCCTCTTTAGTGGATCTGTAAGTCAAGATACAATCTATGGAGAGTTCAGAAGTGGTAAGCATTATAAGTGCAACTGGATAGCTACTAAGAAATCTAAAGACTCCTCGCTGCAAGATCCTTACAATATGACAAAGGCGATAGGCAACCGACCCGTTGACTTCCAATACAAAAACTCAGAAGGCCAGCTTGTCAGTATTAATGATCCCCAATATCAAGGGAAGAATAAGCTTATAAATATCATGGGAACCTGGTGCCCCAATTGTAGAGATGAAGCGAATTATCTCAAAAAAATAAAAGCTACATATCCAGAAATAGAAATCTTCAGCCTATCTTTTGAGAGATACAAAGATGAATCAAAATCTATCGCAGCGATAAAAAAATATAAGAATTCGATGGCTATCGACTGGCCCATCCTACACGCAGGATATGCCAATAAGAAAGAAAACTCTGAAGCCCTAAGTTTCTTAGATACGATATACTCTTACCCTACATTAATCATTGTAGATAAGGAAAATCAGATCTTAGATATCCATACAGGATTTAATGGACCCGCAACTTCTAAGTTTAAATCATTTGATAATTCCTTTCGCAAAAAGATGGATAAGCTCATGGAGTAAGTCTTACTATCTTATAGGACTTACCCTGTATGGCTAAGTGATAATTTGTATTATATTTATCACATAAGAAGACTGAGATACGTTAAGTAATTATACCAATCTGACCATGAAGAAGCTTGTAATAGCCCTATTATACTTAGCTCTGCTCCCGACATTATTGTCATCGCAGAAGCATGTAGACTTAGGTATAATGTTAGGTATGTCCAGTCATGGAAGTGATGCAGCAAGTTGGGGAAGGCATGGATTAGGATTTTTAGAAAATACTAAACTTGCTTATGGGCTTAATGTGTCATACAGCCCAAATACTAAGCTGGGAATCAGGCTGCAATATAGAGGTACCGAAATAGAAGGCGATGATTCTGATCTCGTAGATAAAGCTGAATGGGGACCTCAACATGTTATAAGAGACTACATGTATCGATCGCAAATATCAGAATTTGCATTGCAGGTAGAATATAGATTCCAGAATCTTTTCTACGACGATAATACATTTATAAATAGAAATAAAAATCAGTTACTCATTTATCCATACTTAATGGGAGGTATAGGCTTTGCGTCTGTAACAGATGATGAGAACATGAGAGACTGGGGAAACCCTCACCCATCTCGGATGAATGACGTCTTACTCGACCAGGAGCAGGGCTCTACAGGTGGAATACAATTCCCCATGGGATTAGGCATTAGAATGGAAATATCAGAATATATCTGGACAGATCTTTTTTATAATCTTAGACTGCCCGTGAGCGATTATCTGGATGGCATCAGCGAAGCCGCTAATCCAGATAAGAATGACGCCTATCAGCTATGCGGTATTAATATAGGCTTTCGACTACAGGTAGAATCTGCAGATAGTGACGGTGATGGTATACCTGACTCTCAGGATGAATGTCCTGAAGTTCCTGGATCCAGATTACTATTTGGTTGTCCGGATTTTGATGGTGATGGAATAATATATAGCTATGATAATTGTCCGCAGGTCGCTGGACCGGCTAAGACCTATGGCTGCCCAGACAATGATGAAGATGGTGTACCAGATCATTTAGATGATTGCCCTAATAAGAAAGGCCTCATAACTAACAAAGGTTGTCCAGAATCAAGCGGGAGAAGACCGTAAAACTTTCATTTAGATCTTCTCAGAATCTACACTTGTAGAAGACTATACGATCTCGATTCCAAAGACAGAACAGACTTGACTCAACAGTGCTTTTTTAATCTCCGAGATATCCACTTCTCGTCCGATCTCACGACTTAATGAAGTAACAGAGGTATCAGCCTGATCGATGCCGCAGGGTATGATGTCATCAAAATAGCTCAAGTCTGTATTTACATTAAAGCCGAACCCATGCATACTGATCCATCTACTGAGATGCACTCCGATGGCACATATCTTACGAGATCCTGCCGAATCTGTTATCCAGACTCCTGTATACTCAGATTTTCTCTCTCCTCTTATGCCATAATCGGTCAATAACCTAATGATACACTCTTCTATATTTCTGACATACCTATGGACATCTCTATATAATAACTCAAGGTCCATAATGAGATAGCCGGTTATCTGCCCAGGGCCATGATAGGTAATGTCACCTCCTCTATTAATTTTATGAAGCTCTACACCCTTATCAGTAAGTTCGTTTTCGGTGCTTAATAGATTTGATACATCGGTACTTTTACCCAGAGTAATCACGTGATTATGTTCGGAAAAGACAATATGATTCAAAATTTTAGCCTTAGCTTTGCCACTAATTCGGGCTTTAGACGTTGTATTTTTAGACTTACGCAATTCTTCATGTAGCAAAGTCTGAAAATCCCAAATATCCTGATAATTGACATTAGCGATATCGTGGAATTGAGCTTTCAATAATGTGAAGTATTTGTAATAAACAATCTATACACCATGCAAAAATCAATAATTACAACCATACTTTTTAGTTTTTTCGCTTTTGCATCATTATATAGTCAATCCTACCCCGACTTTACTATCACAGATTCTGACGGAAATGAACACACATTATACCAAGACTATCTCGATCAAGGTAAATCTGTAGTAATTAAAGTATTCTTCGTAGCCTGTCCACCATGTAACGCCATAGCTCCTTCAGTACAAGAGTTATACGAAGAATGGGGAGAGGGTCAGTTTGATGTTCAGTTTTTTGAATTAAGTGTTAGGACTTCAGATAGCAACAGTAATGTTGCAACCTACAAGAACAGACATAATCTTACTTTTCCAGGAGCTGGTAATGATGGTGGATCTCTGACGGCAGTAGCACCGCTACTATCTGGAGATTTTGGGCCTTATTACGGAACTCCGAGCTTTGCAGTAATTGCTCCAGATGGCACTGTAACATATCCTACGCCTGGAAGTGGAGTAGAAAGAATACCTGCTCTAAGCCGAGCAATTGCAGATACTGGTGCTACTGGAATGGGGAGCAGCAACCCTGATCCATCTACATTCACTTTTAATGTAAAAGATGTTTTTGATAACGATATTGATAATCCAGTGCTTACTATGGAATCACAAGACGGTACAGTATCATACCCAGTAGACATTTCCAATCCATTGGTTATCAATGACATAGCTACTGAATTTCCTGGAATTACAACACCTTACTTCCGTGTCAGTAAGACAGATGATGTTGCAGAACTAGTATCTGCATTAGATATATTCGTAGTTGTGAGACATATTCTGAGCAAAGAACTAATTACAGATCCACTGTTACTCATTGCGGGTGATGCAGATGGAGATAACGCTCTTACCGCATTAGACCTATTCACCATACAACGTGTTATTCTTAGAAAAGACTTAGTTTTCCCTAATCTCCCCTCTTTCCAATTTCCCACAGATGAGATAGAGACTCCTTTAATTCCTGGCCAAACTCAGAATATTAAGTTTATTGGTGTAAAAACGGGTGACTTAAATGGATTCTAAAGTCAAAATAACGTAGAAAGCAATAATCTACTTACTAAAAAACTTACAGCTTTCCTACCTGAGATGTTATTTTAGGTCGATTTTGATTGTAAATAACCTCAAAATCAATAAAAATTCATAAGTTTACATTATAAATATTCGTAATTTATAATCATCACGTTATCAGTATATTATAAATTAAAATATTTGAATTTTACATTCCTATCACAGTAAGTATAATCTTAAACAGGATTTAACATATTTTTTGTAATAAAAAGAAGCGTTTGGCTATGCTCAAACGTATTCATGGTGGAAATTGGCGCTGATCCGTTCGATTTTTACCACATCTAAGAAATTCAATAGTCATATTAAAATTTATAAAATGAGAATTACTTTACCCAATGTATTTGCGTTTTTCATTGCATCGTTCATGATGATGACGAATGTCAATGCAAACAATCCGGAAGCGGATTTTTGTCTTAATGCAGATATTCCTGAGGCACAGATGGATTTTAAAGCCATGTGTCTAACAGCTCCTATGATGGCATGTCCATCTACTTATATAGGTTGTGTAGGAGATAACTTGGATCCATCTAACACAGGTTTTGCTACAGCGCAACCTGGGGACCAGTTCTGCCCAGCACCTATTGTAACTTATTCTGATGAGATCGTCTCTAATTCCAATTGTATGGTGATGATTCATAGAACATGGGATGCTACTTATCCTTCTGGATCAGCGAGTATTAAATTACATTCTTCATGTCAGCAGACGCTGATATTAGAAGATACATCAGCACCAGTCATTAATAATTGTCCATCTAACATTACAGTGGATCTTGCTGGCAATTGTGATGGTATCGCTGTATGGAACATTCCTACAGCTACTGATGATTGTGGTATTGAGTATTTTACGACAACTCATTTTGCAGGTGCTTCATTTCCAGTAGGAACGACAACTGTCACATATGAGGCTTCAGATTTCTGCGATCAGATAACGACTTGTTCTTTTACTGTGACAGTCGGAGGTTCTTGTTGTACGACTCCGAGTATCTTTTGCCCAGGCAATATAGTAGCTTGCCCAGGTGGTGGCACTACCCCATCGATTACTGGAATGGCAACAGCAACTACTGCTGATCCTTCTTGTCCGACTCCGACAATAACATTTGCAGATAATACAAATAACCAAGGAGGTTGTAATGGATCTAATATTTTCATCACGAGAACATGGACAGCAACCGACCCGACAAATGGTGCTCTTACTTCTTCTTGTGTACAGACAATATCATCATTAGATACACAATCTCCATCTATAACTAATATCCCACCAGATATGGTTATTCCGGTGAATGGCACTAATTGTTCTACTCCAGTATCATGGACACCACCGAGTGCCACTGATAACTGTGGAGTTGCAAGCTTTACATCTAACTTTAATAGTGGAACGACTTTCCCACAGGGATCTACATTAGTGACTTATACTGCAGTAGATAATTGTGGAAATCAATCGACTGCTGCTTTTCAGATAACAATACAATGTGTAGGTTGTAATAGCAACCCGATCATATCTTGCCCATCTAATTATTTCGGTTGTCCATCTACATCTGCGCCATCAGCAAATGTGTCTGGAACAGCAACTGCAACAGCAGGTAGTAATATGTGTGGAAATCCTATCATAACAAGTAATGATGTTATCATTTCTTCTTCTGGAGGATCTTGTAATAATCAGACAATACAACGTACATGGACAGCAACAGATCCAGTATCTGGTAACTTTTCTACATCATGTACACAGACTATAACATTAGCTGATACACAGTTACCGACTATTAGCAATGTACCTTCTAATATTACTGTGAGTGGTACAGGTTCAGGATGTAGTGCTCAAGCGACTTGGAATGCTCCATTCATTACAGATAACTGTGGTATAGCGAGTACAAGTTCTAATTTTAATAGTGGCTCTTCATTTCCACAAGGTACTACGACAGTGACTTATACTGCAGTAGACAATTGTGGTAATCAACGGACTGCATCATTTACAGTTACTGTAAATTGTACAACGGCATGTAATGCTAATCCAATACTAAATTGTCCTTCTAATTACTTTGGATGCCCTACGGGAACTGCACCACATCCTAATATTTCAGGAACAGGATTCGCAAGTGCAGGAAGCAGTATGTGTGGCAATCCAATAGTAACTTATAATGATATCGTAACATCTTCAGGAGGATCTTCTTGCAATGCTCAGACAGTACAGAGAACATGGACAGCAACAGATCCAGTATCAGGTAACTTCTCTACTTCATGTGTGCAGATATTAAACTTAGCTGATAATCAGCCGCCAGTTATATCTAATGTACCATCAAGTATAACCTTAACAGGTACTGGAACTGGATGTAGTGCACAAGCAACATGGAGTGTACCTACGGCAACAGACAACTGTGGAATCGCAAGTCTAAGTACAAACTTTAATAGTGGATCTTTCTTCCCTCAAGGAACAACTACAGTTACATATGTGGCAGTAGATATTTGTGGTAATAATTCGAATGCATCATTTACAGTAACTGTTAATTGTATGGCAACTTGTAACGTACCACCTACTATCGCTTGTCCTTCTAACTACTCTTCATGTCCGACGTCAGGATTACCTTCTACAAGTATAGCAGGTATGGCAACTGGATTTGCAGGAAGTGGAAGTTGTTCTGCTCCGATTGTAACATTTAATGATATTACAATTAGTAATGGACCATGTGCTAATGCGAAAGTAGTACAGAGAACATGGACAGCAAGAGACCCTAATAACTCTAACTTATCAGCATCTTGTAATCAGACGATCACATTAAGCGATAATCAGAATCCATTCTTTATTAATTGCCCGAGCAGTATTACTGTAAATGGTAGCGGAACGAATTGTGTCGTGCCTGTATCATGGGGAACTGTGATGGCTAGTGATAATTGCGTTACACCATCTATTACTTCTGTAGATCAGAATGGTAATTTTGTAAATAGTGGAAGCTCATTTAATCAAGGTACATCTACAGTAACTTATACAGCTACTGATGGATGTAACAATACAGCAACATGTGTCTTTAATGTGACAGTAAGCTGTACACCGAGTTGTAATACAGCGCCTTCTATTTCTTGTCCTAATAGCACGACATTATGTGTCGGTTCTAATACAAGCACAGCAGCATTAGGAAATGCTACAGCTTCTGGTGGTGCTAACTGTCCTGCTCCTATTGTGAGCTTTTCAGATCAGATCATCAGCCAAGGAAATTGTGGTGATAGAGTAATTAATAGAATATTTACAGCAAGCTACCCTTCTGCTAGTAATCTGACGACATCATGTCAGCAGACAATTACGCTTACAGATACATCAGTACCGACATTTGTAAATTGTCCATCTAATATTACTGTCAGTAATCCAAATGCTCCAGTAACATGGACAGCACCTTACGCTACAGATGTATGCGGAACACCTAACATTACAAGTAACTTCTCTCCTGGATCTATATTCCCAGTCGGAGTAACTACTGTGATATATACTGCAGTAGATGCATGTGGTAATTCTACAAGTTGTTCATTTACTGTTTCGGTTAATATTAACAGTACAATCACTTGTCCTAACGACATCATAGCACAATGTGGAACTAACGGAGGTGCACATGTTAACTGGGCTGCTCCTACTTATGAAGGAACTTGTACAAGTTGTAACAATGGAAATTATATACCAGGATTCATATACATGGGTACACTTAACGGTAACCAATATTACTGCTCATTGTCTCCAGCAACTTGGGCTAATGCGAGTCATATTGCTGAAAGTAATGGTGGATATTTAGCGTCTATTGGTTCTGCTCAAGAAAATAGTTTCTTATCTAATATGCTACAGATACAATCAGCATGGATAGGACTTAATGATATACAGAATGAAGGACAATTCGAATGGACAAGCGGTGAGCCGCTTACATATACTAATTGGTATGTAGGTCAGCCTAATAATTACAATGGAACACAACACTGTGTAGAGATGCTTAACAATGGATCATGGAATGATCAGTATGGTACTTACCAGTTAGAATTCATAATGGAAAAGCCATGCTCTACAGTAGAGCAAATTTCTGGTCCTGCACCAGGATCTTTCTTAACTGCTGGTACTTACACAGTAGGTTATCAGATAAATGATGCTTGTGGATCTGTAGACCAGTGTAGCTTCAACATAACTGTAGAAAGTGGATTAGCTATAACTTGTCCTAATAACATACAGGCTTCTGCACCATCTAATTCAACTGGTGTAGCCGTTAACTGGAATCCACCATCTGTTAATAGTTGTTGTACAAATTGTGGTAATGGCGGTGGTGCTGTTATTCCTGGATTTGTCTACATGGGTACATTCAACGGAAACTATTACTATTGTTCTCTACAGTCAGCAACATGGCCATCGGCCAAAACTAATTGTGAAGTAAATGGTGGTTACCTTGCTGTAGTCAATAATTCAGCAGAAAATGAATTCTTAGCGAATCTACTTATACAACAGTCTGCATGGATTGGTTGTACAGACGTCAACTCAGAAGGCAATTTCCAATGGGTTAATGGAGATGCACTCACTTATACAAACTGGTACCCAGGTCAGCCTAACAATTATAATGGTAACCAAGACTATGTAGAGATGCTAAGTAACGGACAGTGGAATGATCAGTATAACAACTTTGCTCTCGAGTATATCATGGAAGTACCAGGCTGTGTCAATGTCACACAAACTGCTGGTCCTGCTCCAGGATCTATTCTTGCTCCAGGATCTAATCATGTAGTGACTTATACAGCTACTGATGGATGTGGAAATCTTGAGACTTGCTCATTTAATATCAATGTAGCTTCAGTACAAGTAGGAAACGGATACTGTCCATCAAGAGGTAATCATTCGAGCAACTATTTTATACAATCTGTTCTATTTGGTTCTATAATAAGTAAATCTGGAGATAATGGAGGATATAAAGATTTTACAAGTCATGGGTGTGTAACTGTTTCACCTGGTACATCTATTCCTTTACAGTTAACTCCAGGATTTGCAGGGGTATCACCTACTAAGGTATACTGGAAGGTATGGATAGATTACAATATGGATGGAGACTTCGATGATGCATCAGAGTATGTAGCTAATGGTTGTCACCACAGTACCCTATCTGGAATGATCACAATGCCATATAACTTATGGAATGGAACTACTGTCATGCGTGTAGCAATGAAACTTGGTAGTTATCCAGCATCATCTTGTGATATATTCTCTTTTGGAGAAGTGGAAGATTATTGTGTTAAGATTATAAATGCAGATGTCGCTTCTGGAGATGATCTGGAGAAGAGAAATAATAATAGTGTGGATGCAGTACTCCTAAGTGGTATAGCTGATAGATCAGAGGTAGAAGTATTTCCTAATCCAGTATCAGAATACTTAACTGTCAACTTAAGTCAGGCTGACGAAGTATCGATGATACAGTTATTCTCTATAGAGGGTAAGATGGTACATGATATAGATGGTACAGATATAAGTGAGAGAAATCAGATAGACGTGACACGATATGAGAGTGGAATGTATCTACTAAGAGTATTCCATACTGATGGTGAAGTAAGTACTCAGAAGATTACGATACATCATTAATTAAGATAAAGACTTCAGTGTCTATAAGGGCTGCACTTCATTGTGTAGCCCTTTTTTCATGCTATGAATTGAATTATATAGTCGTTGGATATTGATAATAGGACAGGCTTAAAGCAATTGCTTAGAGTATCTTATATTTGCATCTCTAATTTTTATTATACCATTCATATATGAAAGTCACCTATATAAGTCACATGGGATTCATGGTAGATATTAATGGCACAAAGCTATTATTTGACCCATTTATAAAAGGAAATCCTAAACCTGGTCCTATCAAATCAGAAGATCTCAATCCAGACTGGATATTAGCATCTCATGGTCACGGAGATCATATAGCAGATGTAGAGCCTATCGCTAAGCGTACAGGTGCTAAGGTCATCTCTAATTATGAAGTGACTAATTGGTTTGGCGCTAAAGGAGTTAATGGGCATCCACTTAATCATGGAGGTAAGGCAAGTTTCGATTTTGGCACTGTAAAGTATGTGAATGCCATACATACAAGTGGCCTTCCAGATGGTAGTTATGGAGGAAATCCAGGAGGATTTGTCATATGGAATAATGAAAGTTGTTTTTACTTTGCTGGTGATACGGCTTTGACAAGAGATATGGAATTAATACCTATGACTTGTCCGAAGTTAGATTTTGCTATTCTACCTATCGGAGATAACTTCACAATGGGGTATGATGATGCAGTGATCGCTTCTGATATGATCCAATGTGATGTGATCATAGGTTGTCATTATGATACATTTCCATACATAGAAATAGATACAGAAAAGGCGAAGAAAGCTTTTGCAGATAAAGGCAAAACCCTTCTATTACCAGCACTGGGAGAAACGATAGACTTATAATAATGGGAAAAATAATCACCATAGCTAATCAAAAAGGCGGTGTAGGAAAGACAACTACAGCTATCAATCTATCTGCGGCTATTGCAATCTTAGATAAAAAGGTACTCTTAGTAGATGCCGATCCTCAAGCTAATGCTACTTCAGGATTAGGTATAGATCCTGATGGACTGGAGCTAACATTATATGACTGTCTGATCAATAATGCAGATCCTAATGACGCCATACAAAAAACAGAGATAGATAAACTCTATGTATTAGGGGCTAGTATAGATCTTGTGGGAGCAGAACTGGAAATGGCAGGACTCGAACGTAGAGAATATGTGCTTAAGAATGTACTGGATAAGATAAAGGATGATTACGATTACATATTTGTAGACTGCTTACCGTCTCTTGGTATCATCACTGTCAATGCATTATCAGCGGCAGACAGTGTATTAGTACCTGTACAGTGTGAGGTATTTTCTCTACAAGGATTAGGCAAATTAAAAAACACAATAGCCTTAGTCAAAGAGACGCTTAATCCAGAACTCGAGATAGAAGGTATCGTCCTATCTATGTTTGACAAAAGGCTTAGATTGGCTAAGATGGTTGTAAAGGAGGTCCACACTATGCTCTCTGACAAGATCTTTGATACGATCATCCATAGAAATTCTAAGATCGGTGAAGCGCCAAGTATGGGACAACCAGTCATCCTATATGATGTATCAAGCAAGGGAGCCAGAAACTTCCTTAACCTCGCTAATGAATTTATCATCAAAAACGAGAAAGCAACTGCTATCTCCGAATAAGAATCATATAAGATCCTTAAAAGCATGAGTAAGAAAAACAAAGAACAACTAGGCAAAGGGCTCAGAGCTCTATTAGGAAATATTGAGAAAGTAGAGAAACCTACTGTAGAAGAAAAGAAGGAGGTCGTACAAGAACTCACGAAAAGCACTGCCGAGATTTCCATCACCGATATAGAGCCTAATCCATTCCAACCACGTACAGATTTTGACCAAGACGAATTACTCGAACTTGTACAATCTATCAAAACTCACGGGATCATACAGCCTGTTACTCTTAGAAGTCTGGGTCAAGGTAAATATCAGATCATCTCTGGTGAGAGAAGATGGAGAGCCTCTAAGTTAGCTGGACTAAAAAGTATCCCAGCATATGTCCGTATTGCTGATGATCAAGGGATGCTCGAAATGGCTATCGTGGAGAATATCCAGAGAAGTAATCTCAATGCATTAGAAGTCGCTATATCCTACCAGAGACTTCTGGACGAATGCGAACTCCAACACGAAGAACTGGCAGAAAGAGTCGGTAAGGAAAGAAGTACTGTCACTAACTATATGAGGTTACTCAAGTTGCCTCCAGATATCCAATCAGGACTTAAGTCAGAGCAGATATCTATGGGCCATGCAAGAGCGTTGCTCTCTATAGAAGATGTGACTTCTCAGCTATTTATGTATAAGAGAGTGCTCAGAGAATCGTTATCCGTAAGAAATACTGAGAAGCTTATACGGGATCACAAAAACAAATCAAGCGGTAAAACTACAACAGCGAAGGCATCACAAATGCATCCTGAGGTCAAAAAGATACAGGATAGACTATCCATGCAATTAGGAGTTAAAATCAACATCAATCGATCTCAAGATGGCAAGGGGAAGATTACAATTCCATTCAGCTCCGATGATCAATTCAACGATATAATCGATGCTATCGATGAATAGAAACCTGCTCCATACAATAGAATCCAATCAATTATCATTGTATTAATATGATATCTCCTAAAAGGACATGGCGGACAACTATATATCAGATTCTATGCCTGGCTATTGTAAGTTGTATAAGTACCTACTCCATAGCTCAGATAGAGGAACAAACTCAACCCGACTCATTAGTTAATAGAGTTGTAGATCAGTCCGCAGAATCACTGTTAGATTCCCTTGTACCGCCTTCTCAAAGCACAAGAGCACAATCAGACACCAATGAACTTACCATACAGCAGGACTCATTACATGAAGATTTCGTCACTGCTCCGAAGGAAGAAGATAACGGATATGGAATCTTCAGTATGTTCCAGGGAAACCCTGGAAAAGCAGGCCTTATGTCATTAATCATCCCTGGATTAGGACAGGCCTATAATAAGAGGTGGTGGAAAATTCCTGTAGCTATAGGTGCTGAAGTCACAGTGCTGTACCTACTGAGGAATAACATCAAGGAATGGGAAAAATGGGATGCAGATTATAGAGGGATGGTGAAGGGAGCTGTGTCTGAAAACAATCCTAACCTGTCACTCAATGCAGTAAGAAACATCAGGAACGCGGCTCGTCAAAACAGAGATTACACTTGGCTTGGCTTAATTGGAGCACATATTATCATAGCGGCAGATGCATTCGTCGATAGACATTTAATAGAGTTTGATGTAGATGATGATCTATCATTTAAAGCGTCTCCATTAGCACCCTACCCTGGGCTTAATATTGTTATGACTTTCTAATTGCTAAATTATAATATTTTTCCTTCGTGATATTTTACGATCTTGGATTTAGGGTAGACTAATTGGACAGTTTCTTTATGGAACTTCTGTACTTCCGCAAGATTTTCGAATGATCCGATCATATATGAATATGTTTCTCCAGACTTTACTTCTACAAGATCATTGTGAGTTTTGTATAGATCTACGTCCATTTCTAAAGGTTCGCTGGATTCCTTAATCACAATCTTATATACTATACTCTGATTAGCAGCCACCTCTAAGGATTCACTACCTTCCGCATTATTGTCTGAAGCAACTTCACTTATCACTTCTTCTTGCATTGTAGTGTCTCCGTTATTTTTCTCATCTGCTACAACATCTCCATTCTTGTCTTCTTCATTTAATTTTTTATTATCATTCTCTACTTTTACTTGTACACCAAAAGCTAATTCTTCCATCTCTTTCTCAGCCTTCGCCATCATCTTCATTTGCTTAAGTGACTTTACCCTTTCATCTGATTTGACTACATCTATAATTTTAAGTTCTGTTCTTCTATTATAAGCATGCTTATCTTCACTACAATTCACACCATCTGCACACTCATTACGTAACTGGGATTCTCCATAACCGTATGATATTATGCGTTCCTCATCGATGCCTTTACGTATGAGATACTTTACGGCATTGGCTGCTCTTCTCTGACTTAATGTTCTATTCTTATCGGCAGCTCCACGAGAATCTGTATGTGCTCCCAGTTCGACTTTAATTCCTGGATTATCTTTCATCATTTGCGTAAGCTTCAGTAGCTCTTTCTTTGCTCCAGGCTTAAGGAAGGCCTTACCGAAATCATAATATAAGTCCTTAAGGACGATTGTCTTTCCAGAGAATGCCTTTTCTAAAGTCACATTTGCTAACAAGACTCCAATCTGGTTATTTTGACTTAGATTCTCAGTTACCCCTGGTCTCACAGACCCTAATCCTTCGAAGCATAATATGCACCCTTCTACATCTACAAATGCTTCCAGACGCTTCGTGATATAACCTTCTTTCCTTAACAAGACTGTGTAGTGATTACCTTTAAATAAGGGTAATGAAAACTCAGGTTCTGGATAATCATCTAACACAAAGACTTCCTCAAATGTAGTATTGTTAAATACATCTATCCGAGTATCTGTAATGGCATCTACTATACTATCCTCACTACTTCTCTCATTGGCCATCGTTATCTCAAATAGATAACCTGGCAATCGCTTTAACTTAGCTTTGACAAATAGTTTATTCTCTGCTGACTTAGTATTAGAATCTAACTTTAGAATTAGCTCTTCGTATAGTTCTGAAGTGATATGGAGTGTATAACTTTCTCTCTCAGGAACAGTGACATAAAAGTGACCTTCTTTGTCAGAAATCGTAGTCTTAAGGGCCTCTTCTCCATCTTTTATTGTCACCTTCGCTTTAGAAATAAAGCCTCTATTTCCACTCTCAAATGTATACCCGTCGATAATTACTGTCTGAGCAAATCCTGCCATCGACATACTGATAACAATAAGTACTGTTAATATCTTTCTCATGATAAGGTATTTATTAAAGGAAATTCAAGTTATAACTTAATTTGAATTATTAAAAGGGCATCTTAGATCTTAAAATGAATTTATGAGAATTATATACATGGGCACACCAGAATTTGCAGTGCCTTCTCTCGATATTCTCTATACTGCCGGCTATAAAATAGTGGCTGTGATCACCTCTGTGGACAAGATGGGTGGCAGAGGTCGGAAGACTATATTAGAGTCAGCAGTCAAGAAATACGCTATTTCTAAGGGACTTAAGGTGTTACAACCTACTAATCTAAAAAACAAAGATTTCTTAGCTGAATTGCAAGCACTTAAGGCTGATGTACAAATCGTCGTGGCTTTCAGGATGCTGCCAGCTGCTGTCTGGGATATGCCCCCATTAGGGACTTACAATCTACATGGGTCGTTGCTACCTAAATATAGAGGTGCTGCACCTATCAACTGGGCCATAATAAACGGAGATAATCAGACTGGTGTTACAAGCTTTAAGCTGAAACATGAAATAGATACGGGCTTAATTCTACTGCAAAAATCAATGAAAATATACCAAGATGAGACAGCGACTCAGCTACACGATAGAATGAAATATATCGGAGCAGATATAGTAATAGAAACAGTAAGGAGAATAGAATTAGAAAATGCAGACCTAAAAGAACAATCACAGGAAGCAGTCAGTCATGCACCGAAATTAAACAAAGATAATACTGAGATAGACTTCAATAAAACAGTAGATCAAGTCTATAATCACATCAGAGGACTCAGCGAATATCCATGTGCTTGGTTCTCATTAGATGAGAAGCGTACCAAGCTGTATTACTGTCGCAAAGAAGTGGGCCCAGTTAATCACTCGATAGGAGAAGTGGTCACTGATAATAAAAGCTACATCAAACTAACTTGCTCAAACGGTTACATACACGTAAACGAACTGCAAATGGCTGGCAAGAAAAGAATGAAAACAAGTGCATTACTTAATGGCTATAATATCAAACATGCGAAGATCGAAAGCTATTAGCTATTACCTTAATACATTTATCTACTACTAGCGTGACAAGCTTTACGTCTGATACTATTTGTTCGGTCGATTGGGAATAATCGATGTTCTCTACTTTCTCCACTTCCGCAAGTGTGGTCTCAGTGTAATATATGTAAGCAGAGGAAACTATACTGAGCATAAGTAAGGAAACAAAAAGAGCTTTAAAAGTTGATTTTTTCATTTAAATAGGAATTGTTACTGGTTACTTATAGAACGTTAAGGTTTTTATAAAAGTTACACTCTGACGAACTTTTCGATAAGTTATCTTCAATAACAATTAATACATTAGTTAATTTCTAAAATATGATTGATTTGTTAGAAATTCACTAACTATGGTATCATATACTTATACAGATTAACGAAACCAAGGAGTTATACTATATAAAACACTATAATTCAGGCATTTATGTCATCACCAATATCTTGTCACATAAACCTTTAACTATAGATAAGTCATGAGATATGAATAAAATGGTCAACTGAGACTCTTGATTAAGTTTCTTAAGTATATCCAAGATATCCTGCTTATTATCACTGTCGATAGAAGATAATATCTCATCACATACTAATAATTCAGGTTCCGTAAGTAATGCTTTAGCGATAAGAAACCTCTGTCTCTGACCTCCTGATAACTGATGCGGCAATCTATATAGTAAATCCATTTTTAAGCCTACTCTATCGAGATAAGACTTCATCGTACTATCATCATGCGGCTTATCATGAGCCTTAGCAGTGTCTGTCAGTAACTGATGTACTGTCAGGTGAGGAGGCATCGCAGCATGAGAATCTTGAAAAATCATCTGTACTGATCTTCTAAATTTCTTCATATGTGACTTAGTATAATCTGATATATCGGTTTGCTTATACCTGTAGATGCCTTTATCTATCTGTAATATCCCACTGATAATCCTGGCAATGGTAGACTTTCCACAACCAGATGGCCCTACGATTCCGTGGATATTGCCTCGATGTATCGTCATCGAAAAGTTATCTAAGACTGTATGATTAGACTGACGCTTTAATATACTAGCCACTCGCTTACGATAACTGAAACTGACATCCGTCAGCTCTATGATGACATCACTTCTGCTCCCAACTTCTTGTATTTCTATACCCTTTGACAATTCCTGACATTCATTATTATGTGGACTGTTAGCTACATCTATTATCTTTCCGTCAGATATATAAACCACTCGATCGCAAAAGCTGTCTACCAGTTCTCTATCGTGTGACACAAATAAAATACTCATATCGTATCCATCATGAATTCTCTTGAGAAGCTCGATAATTTCTGTTTGGGTTGATATATCGAGATTAGAGCATGGTTCGTCAGCTAACAAAAGTTTAGGTTTTATAATAATGGCCATTGCGATGAGACACCTTTGCACCTGACCTCCTGACAATTCATGTGGAAAGGCATTGTAGAATTTCTCAGGGGGAGTTAAGCCTACTTTTTCTAAGGAACTTAAGACTGACGTCTTAGCTTCTAGCTTAGAATAGTTCCTGCTGATACTATGTCGCTCTCCTATCTGATTGCCGATCTTAATGGATGGATTAAGGACATTAGCAGATTGCTGGAAAATAACCCCAATGTCCTCTCTTCTTAATCTATTAATTAGATCTTGTTCTGCAGTGATGATATTAACTTCCTGATCATCAGTTGTGTATATAATCTCTCCACCCAAAATATAATATGGAAATGGCTCCATTAATCTCATGATAGATCTGATACACATAGACTTCCCGCTTCCTGATGGTCCGACGAGGCCTAATATTTCGTTACTATATATGGATAGATTGATGTTCTCCAATACACTTATAGGTAACTGAGCACTGCCCAATTGCAAATTTAGATTCCGTATTTCTATATGAGGCTTCACGATAATTTTGTAATGTGCTAAGCTATGTATTATATTAATGAGTGAGGTGATATAGATTGCATAATGTTAATTCCAGTGCAATTTCTCGAATCCCTAAACTTCATGAATAAATAACTTATATAAGCTGAAATTAAAAGCATAGATAGAGCTTAGGAATCACAAAATAAATAGAGCTTTGTGACAGGATATTGTTTACTGAAAATAATAAGCTAAATACAACTCGAATAATTACTATGCTTCATTCAGTGGAAAACCCTTAATAATCAATCATTTATATACTATTAGGTATTAATAAATTCATAATTACATTTGAACAGTGGAGCTTCTAATGAAGTTATACGTTAGACACTTTAATACAATTACAGTTATTCAATAGAACGAAATGAAACGACTTTTTAAAATACTGATTTGGGTAGTGATCGCTTTGGTCATATTGATTCTATTAGCTCCGTATCTATTTAAGGATAAGATCATTAATACTGTGAAGGAAGAAATCAATAATAGTGTCAATGCAGAAGTAGACTTTGAAGATGCTGATGTATCATTAATTAGAAGCTTCCCCAGCATCAGTATAGAGCTTAATGAACTGTCAGTAGACGGCGTAGATGATTTCGAAGGAATTCCTCTAATGAAGGCAAAAGAAATATATTTTGCTACAGATTGGAAATCAGTCATCAAATCAGGAGAAGGCATTACCATATCCAAAATATATGTAGAGCAGCCATATCTTAATGTTTTAGTCAATGACAAAGGAGGCGCAAATTATGATATCGCAAAACCGTCTGCAGACGACAGACCATCAGATAGTTCATTTTTTGGTAGTATAGAATCATATGATATCGAAGATGGTACAGTTATATATACCGATGATACTGCTGAGCTAAAAGCAGAAATCTTAGGGTTAAATCATAAAGGAACTGGAAAGTTTAAAGATGTCATATTTGACTTAGATTCAGAGACGAGTATAGAAGAGCTAAGTGTACAACAGTCGGGAATCAAATATCTAAAGAAAGCAAAGGCAGATGCTGAAATCGTATTAGGTATAGACTTGGATAAGCAGAAGTATAGTTTTAAGGAAAATGTCATGCATCTGAATGACCTCGCTTTTTCTTTCGTTGGTGATATCGCATTGATAAAGGAAGGATTTGATATAGACCTCGATCTTAATGCTGCCAACAATACAGTTGCCTCCATCCTATCACTCATTCCTAATGTGTACACAGCCGATTATTCTAATGTAAAATCCTCTGGTATAGGTTCTCTCACAGGTTCTGTAAAAGGCGTCTATGATTCAGTAAAGGAAGTATTTCCAAAAATAAATTTGAAAATAAATCTTGATAAAGGTGAGATCCAATATCCAAATCTGCCTATTCCGATTAAAGATATTTTCTTAGATATGCTGATCCAATCTAATGAATCAGACCTGAGTGATCTTTCGATCAAAGTACCAGAATATAGATTTCTCTTAGACGAGGATAAAATAAGCGGTCGATTAGCTGTTGCGAATGCATTAGGTGATCCACATATAGTAGGTGCCACAGAGGGAAAATTAAATTTAGCAAAGTTAGCGAAGGCTTATCCATTCGAAGATATGACGCTTAAGTCAGGTATAGTAGTTGGCGATATTTCGATAGATGCTAAGCAATCAGATATCGAGTCTCAAAACTATGGTAATATCCAATTATCTGGCCAAGCAGTTGCTTCGGATATTAATTTTGATTACGCTAAAGATGTGCCAGTTAAGATAGACAAACTGGAAGCACAGTTCTCACCTAAAATTGTAGACATCAAGATCAATAAATCAAGCTTAGGTAGAAGTGATTTTTCTGGCACGACAAAGATTTCAGATCCGTTACAATTTATAGTCGGTGATAGCCAGCCCGTTACTACCATAGATCTCCGATCTAACACCTTAGACGTAGATCAGCTGATGACATTGTCGGAGACTACTGAAGAAGCGGCAGCAGATACAACCGCAGCAATAGATATACCATTTAATAACTTTATTATAAATGCTAATTACACTGCAGATAATATCATCTACGAAGACTATGATATCAAAAATATAAAATTCGAAGGACGCTACGACAATGACAAACTAAGTATCAAACAATCCTCAATGGACTTAGACAAGTCACCGATGAATATGAGAGGAACTTTAGACAATGTTATGGCTTATACATTTGATAATGAGAAGCTTACGGGCGATATATTCCTTAATGCAAGTAAGCTAAACAGTAATAAATACATTAACGAAACAGAAGAAACTGAGGCTATATTAGAACCAGTGATTGTACCAGAAAATATCGAAATAGATATATATCCGGAGATCAAAACTTTGATCTATGACAGCTATACTCTTTCAGATATAGATGGAAAAATTTCAATTGCAGATGGTATCGCTCAATTGTCAGATGGATCCGCCGAGTTATTTAATGGTAAGATAAATTTTGATGGAGCGTATAATAGTACTGATGTCAGTAATCCACTTTTTGATTTTAAGTACGACATTAGTCAGATGAACTTTACTCAGTATTTTGAGAAAAGTGAATCATTTAAATTATTAGCCCCATTTGCTAAATATATAGATGGGATTTTTAATTCTACACTTGTCATATCTGGACCACTGACTAATGAAATGATGCCAGACTTATACAAGATAGATGCATCAGGATTTATGGAAACTGTAGAAGGTAAGATTAATGGATTCAAACCATTAGAAGTGCTCGGTAATGCTTTGGGTATAGACGAAGTGAAAAATTGGGATATCAAGGATTCTAAAAATTGGTTTGAGATAACTGAAGGAAATATCATTCTGAAGCCACATGATTATGAAGTCCAGGATATGTTATTTACAGTAGGCGGTAAGCATTCTATAGATCAGAAACTTGATTACGTCATTAAGGCTAAAATTCCAAGAGAAAGACTAAGTAAGGCACAATTAGGGAAAACATTAGAAATGGGAATGTCAGAAATAGAAAAGCAAGCCCAAAGCAGAGGTGTCAATATTAACTTAGGTGACTTTGTACATCTCGATGTATTTATAACCGGTAGTGTTACGAAACCTAAGGTTAAAATATTACCAGTAGGATCAGGTGGAAAGACTCTAAAAGATGTCGCTAAAGATGCTTTCAATGAACAAAAAGAGATCCTTAAAGACACTCTAACAAAGGAAATAAATAAGAAAACAGAGGAAGTCAAAGACACGATAACTAAAGTAATACAGGAAAAAACGGATACTTTAAGATCAAAGGTCAAATCAGAAGTGGATAAGAAAACGGAGGAAGCAAAGGAAAAACTGAAAGAAAAAGCTAAAGAAAAATTAGACTCTACAATAGCAGGAACTATCGCCGACAGCCTTAGCAATGCTGCTCAAGACAAGCTCGGTGACGTACTGGGCAATGGTGGAAGTTCTGAGGTAGATTCTATAAAATCTAAGATCAATGATTGGAACCCATTCAAAAAGAAAAAGAAAAATTAGGAATAATAATAAGCTTGTAATACATTTACTTCATGTTAAGAAACGTAAATACAAATTATTGGTGGCTTCATACTGAACTGAGAACTCGGGAATGAGATAGCTATCATTTAATTTAAAATATAAATCTAAAATGGCTTGTCGATACCCGACAAGCCATTTTTTTTTATAATAAAAAACATGATGAATATCCTCCGAAGGAATAATCATCTTATGACTATAAATCCATGAAATACAAACTCATAAAGAAAAAATTACTTTCAGATCTCTACACACCAGTAGGCTGCTATCTCAAGCTGAGGCAGAAGTTTCACCAGGTACTGTTGCTGGAAAGTTCTGATTATTCCAGTCAGGAAAATAGTAGATCTTTTCTCTGCTTCGATGCAGTGGAAGGCTTACAGATCACAGGCACAACTATGGAGTCTTATGATAAGAATGGAGAATCTAAGAAAGAAGTTAAGACAACAGAGGTTGTCAATTTGCTGAAAAAATTTGTCAATGATGTATCAGTAGATACCGAATCGGACCTGCAAGGTATATTCGGCTACTCATCATACGAGAGTGTAGAATACTTCGAGACTATTACATTCGATTCTAATAAGCCTTCTGATGACATACCATGCCTTAGGTATGATTTCTACCGATACTGTATTGTATTCGATCATTTCTTTGACACATTAGAGATCAGAGAGTATATCAGGGACAACCAGACAAGCAAGATAGATAACATAATCCAGATGCTAAATTATCAGGATGTTCAAGTTTTTGACTTTAAAATTTCAGGAGAAGAAACGAGCAATATCCCAGGAGAAGATTATAAGAAAAACATAGCCACTGCTAAGAAACATATACAAAGAGGTGACATCTTCCAGATTGTACTTTCTCGTCGATTTGCACAACAGTACAGTGGAGATGCATTTAATGTATATCGCTCACTTAGAACGGTCAATCCAAGTCCATATTTATATTACTTTGATTATGGAAATTATAGCATATTCGGATCATCACCAGAAGCTGAGATAATCGTGCAAAATAATAAGGTCGAGATACACCCGATCGCTGGAACATTTAAAAGGACAGGATCTACAGAAGAGGACCTCATAAAAGCAGAAGCCCTAAAAGCTGACCCCAAAGAAAACGCAGAGCATGTTATGCTTGTAGATCTTGCCAGAAATGATCTAAGCAAACACGCCATAAATGTACATGTCAAAAAATACAAAGAGGTACAGTATTTTAGCCATGTTATACACTTGGGATCAGTAGTAGAAGGAACACTAAAAGACAAGAATGACGCTATAGATATATACGCTGATACATTCCCAGCGGGCACACTATCTGGTGCTCCCAAGTATAGTGCCATGCAGATTATAGATAGACTGGAATCTACGCAGAGAGGTTTCTACGGCGGCGCTATAGGAATGATAGGTTTATCAGGAGAGATTAACCATGCTATAATTATAAGATCATTCTTAGCCAAGAATAAGACATTACAATACCAAGCAGGAGCAGGCATTGTCATAGATTCAGATGAGGAATCAGAACTGCAAGAAGTCAACAATAAATTAGCAGCTCTAAAAGCAGCCATAGTCAAAGCAGAAGCCATCAGCAATTCTAATAAATAAAGTCAAAAAAGAAAGTATACTACACCTAAGTATATACCTGAAGAAATTACTTCCAAATGAAAAAGAAAATAGTCATCATAGATAATTACGATTCATTCACATATAATCTTGTACATGCTGTAGAGCAGATACAAGGACATACCATAGATGTCTACAGAAATGATGAGATCACTATAAAGCAATGCGGAGAATATGATTACATTATCATATCTCCGGGCCCAGGTATACCTGAAGAGTCAGGTCATACTTTAGAAATAATAAATACCTACTATAAGACAAAGAAGATATTCGGAGTGTGCTTAGGATTGCAAGCGATCATTGTCGCCATGGGTGGCAAACTCAAGAATCTACCTAAAGTACAGCATGGTATTGAGACAGAGATGATCGTCAAAGTATCAGAACCAATTTACAAAGGTATTAATGATGTATTCATTGCAGGACGCTATCACTCTTGGGTAGCAGATAGGGATACATTTCCCGATACATTAGCAGTTAATTGTGTAGATCACGATGGAGAGATTATGGGACTCTATCATAGAGAGTATCCAGTATATGGCGTACAGTTCCATCCGGAATCTATTATGACACCAGATGGCAATCGTATGTTAGAAAATTTCTTAAACCTCCAAGCCTAATTAATATTATGAAAGAAATACTTAATCATTTATTTGCACATAAGAAACTGACAAAATCAGAGGCAAAGGATGTGATTATAAATATCTCTGAGGGCAAATATAACGACTCACAGATTGCTGTATTCATGGGTGTATATATGATGCGATCTGTAAGTGTAGAGGAACTGTCAGGATTTAAGCAAGCACTCCTGGAGCTATGCGTAAAAGTGGACTTAGGTGGTATAGAATCCATCGACATGTGTGGTACGGGAGGTGATGATAAGAACACGTTTAATATATCTACTGCATCATCATTTGTCGTAGCTGGCGCAGGATATAATGTAACGAAGCACGGTAATTATGGTGTCTCATCCATCAGCGGATCATCCAATGTCTTAGAGCATATAGGATATACATTTACAACAGATGTCGACAAACTCAAAAGACAATTAGAAGCCAGTAATTTGTGCTTTATACATGCTCCATTATTTCATCCTGCTATGAAAACGGTGGCTCCAATTAGAAGAGCCATTGGCGTTAAGACATTCTTTAATATGCTGGGACCATTAGTGAATCCTGCGAGACCGACACATCAGTCAGTCGGCGTATTTAGCTTAGAATTAGCAAGGTTGTATCAGTATCTCTTCGAGCAGGAAGATTGCGATTATACCATCCTGCATAGCTTAGATGGATATGATGAGATCTCTCTAACTGACAAGGCCATAGCCATCGAGAGATCTAAAGAAGCTATTCTGCCTCCTTCATATTTCGGTCTCGACACACACCTTCCAGCAACTGATATCTATGGTGGCGACACGATAGAGGAAGCAGCTAACATATTGCTCAGTGTCTTAAGAAATACTGCCACTGACTCTCAGAAAAAAGTTGTTCTCGCTAATGCAGGAATGGCAATCAAAACTTTTGAAAAAAATATGAGCATAGAAGACTGCTGCAGCGCTGCCAAAGAATCGATAGTATCTGGAAACGCTTACAAGGTGCTTACACAATCTATTGAAATAAATTAAGTTAAAGTGTTATGAATATTCTTGATACAATAGTTCTAAGGAAAATAGAAGAAGTCGATTACTTAAAGAAAACTATCAGCCTATCGCAACTACAACAAAATTCTAACTATAATAGAGAATGTCATACATTATCGGATCGACTACTCGATAAGAGCAACTTAGGAATCATAGCAGAATACAAACGAAAATCACCATCTAAAGGTCTTATAAATAAACATGGACATGCCCCAGCCAATATCGCAAAGGAATACGCAGATGCTGGAGCAGTTGCTATATCTACATTAACCGATGCAGAATTTTTCGGAGCAAAAGACACTGACATACAGCATGTTAGAAGCTCTATAGATATTCCTTTATTACGTAAGGACTTTATGATAGATCCATATCAGATACACCAAGCTAAAGCAATGGGAGCAGATGTGATTCTACTCATAGGAGCTATAATCAATAAGGACAAAGCAACAGAAATGACTGAACTTAGCCATTCATTAGGACTACAAGTTCTCTATGAAGTACACGATATAAGTGAATTAGAAAATATACCTATTACTGTAGATATCATAGGTATCAATAATAGAGATCTGAAAGAATTTAAAGTAGATTACAATCATTCTATCAAAATCAAAAATGAACTGGATACCAATAAACCTCTTATCTCTGAAAGTGGATTATCTGACCCTAAGATAGTGCATATGTTGCAGGCAGAAGGATTTAACGGATTCCTAATAGGTGAGGCATTTATGAAAACAGAAGCCCCTGGCGAAAGCTGCAAATCATTTGTAGATATGGCAACTAATAATAAAACAATGGACTCATGATAATAAAAGTATGCGGTATCAATGATGCATTAAACTATAAGAATGTAGCTATGTCAAAAATTGACATGATAGGTCTGAATTTCTATCCACGCAGCAAACGTTATGTCATAGATAGCCATCTTGTAGATGATACCATAGATAAGAAAATGAAAGTAGGCGTATTTGTGAATGAAACTATAGACAAAATAAAATACATCAATGATCTATACCAATTAGATTACATACAATGTCATGGTGGCGAGACCGTAGATCAATGCCAAGCGATACAAAAGTTCCAAAAAGTGATCAAGGTATTTTCAGTAGCAACCAAAGATGACTTAGAGGCTACTAAAGCTTTTGATTTTTGCGATTTATTACTGTTTGATACGGCAACTAAATCATATGGTGGAAGTGGCGTAAAGTTTGACTGGGGGGCTCTTGATAATTATAATGGACAAATACCATTTCTCTTAGCCGGAGGATTAAGTCCAGAGGATGCTTTAGAAATCAATAAAATAACTCATCCACAATTTTACGGTGTAGATCTCAATTCAAAATTTGAAACAAGACCTGGTTACAAAGATATCCAGAAGCTCAATAAATTTATAAAAGAACTAAATCGGAACTGATGCAAGAAGCAAAGTATGCAGTCAATAAAGATGGATTCTATGGAGAATTCGGTGGAGCATTCATACCAGAGATGTTGTATGGAAATATTTCAGTACTGCAATCTAAGTATCAAGAAATAATCCATAAGGAGTCATTTGTCCAGGAGTTCCAAAAACTTCTTAGAGACTATGTCGGTCGGCCTACACCACTGTACCTCGCAGAGAGACTTTCTGAGAAATACAATACTCAGATATATCTCAAGCGAGAGGACTTATGTCATACTGGTGCTCATAAGATCAATAATACCATAGGCCAAATTCTCTTAGCTAAGGAAATGGGTAAAACCAGAATCATAGCTGAGACAGGAGCTGGACAACATGGGGTCGCAACGGCAACTGTATGTGCACTCATGGGCATAGAGTGTATAGTCTATATGGGAGAAGTAGACATCGCCAGACAAGCGCCTAATGTAGAACGGATGAAAATGCTCGGTGCAGAAGTAAGACCTGCTAAGAGCGGGAGCAAAACATTAAAAGATGCCACCAATGAAGCAATCAGAGACTGGATCAATAATCCGATAGACACACACTACATCATCGGATCAGTAGTGGGACCACATCCTTATCCAGATATGGTAGCCTACTTCCAATCCGTCATAAGTACAGAAATCAGATATCAATTATTAGATATAACTGGACGATCATATCCAGATCATCTCATAGCTTGTGTCGGTGGTGGATCTAATGCAGCCGGTGCTATGTATCATTACTTAGAAGAAGAAAAATGCAACCTCATCCTCGTGGAAGCAGGAGGTAGAGGAATCGACTCAGGAGAGTCTGCAGCGACAAGCGTACTGGGGAGCCAAGGTATTATACATGGTAGTATGACATTGCTCATGCAAGATAAGGATGGGCAGATCATAGAACCACACTCGATATCCGCTGGATTAGATTATCCAGGAATAGGGCCATTACACGCTCATCTTATCAGAACTAATCGAGCTGAAGTCTATCATGCGACAGATGACGAAGCGATCCAATCTGGATACGATTTGTCACGAACGGAGGGGATCATTCCTGCTTTAGAAACGGCTCATGCTTTTGCGGTTTTGGATAAGAAAAAATTCACACCAGATGAAGTGGTTGTTATAAATCTGTCTGGTAGAGGAGACAAAGATCTCAACACATACATCAATTACAAAAAAGACATCCAATAATCCTTAGAGTATGAATAGATTAGATCAATTGTTTGCCACTAAAAAGGAAAATATACTCAATATATACTTCACTGCAGGTTACCCACAATTAGAAGATACTGAGAAGGTCCTTGCCGAATTACAACAAGCTAAAGTAGATATCGTAGAGATAGGCATACCCTACTCTGACCCACTGGCAGATGGCGAGACTATACAAGACAGCAGCAGCCAGGCACTCAATAATGGAATCACACTTTCTCATACAATAAGCCAAATCAAATCTGCAAGATCATCCATAGATATACCAATAGTAGTCATGGGATATTACAATCAATTTTTACAATATGGGATGACGAAATTACTTACCGAATTACAAGATGCAGGTGTAGACGGTATGATCATACCAGATCTTCCTATGGACTACTATAAGTCTCATTACCAAGAACTATTTAAGCAATATGATATAAAAATTAGTTTTCTGATCACTCCAGAGACGACACAATTCAGGATCAAAGAAGCGGATGCATTGACGACGAGTTTCTTGTACGTCGTCGCTCAGACAAGTATCACTGGAGGGCAAGGTTCTGTCAGCGATGGGCAGTCAGAGTATTTTCAGAAGATTAAAGACATGCATTTGTCGTCACCTACATTGATAGGCTTTGGGATACACAATCGTGAGACATATGATTCTGCTTGTGGATATGCCAATGGTGCCATCATTGGGAGTGCATTTATAAGGATGCTTAAGCGTGATGGCGTCAAAGGTATTGGAGAATTTGTAGATGGTGTTAAGTTATAAATGATACTTTTCAGTTCAATCTTATTCTTAAATACAACCTAAGTCTACTTTAGAAAGTGCATCATTATTAGGGAAGCATTGACCTGATGGTAATGCCTCTGGCTCATATCTAGATAGATTGGGATCATGTAACGCAGACAAAATAAATGTGGTGATATTTTGTATTTCAGTTTCATTCATCGATAGTGACTTAAATTCAGAGCTTAAGTAATTACTCGGGACTCTGTCGTTCTGAGCATGCCCTTCATTCTTATACCTGACCACATCCTCCACACTTGTAAATGAACTGCCATGTCCATAGAAACGAGAATCTCTGAGATTATACAGTTGTGGCACTTTGAACTTGTACCTATCCTCATCTACTTTAGTAAACCCTCCTCTTCCGAGATTAGCACCATCATCTTCTGTGGCATTAATAGCTGACTGATTATCACAAAGATCACCCATCCCATAGGCATGAAATGTCATCGAATTGAGCGCTGGTCCATTATGACAACTTCCACAGCCATTGTTAAAAAACGCAATTGCACCTTGCTTTTCGTTACTGGTCATAGCTCGATCATCGCCTTTAAGCCACTGCTGGAAGGGACTCTGATTAGCTAACAGAGTTCTCTCATATGCAGCAATCGCAAGACCGGCAGTTACACTGTTATACCTTTCCATTTCTGATATATCTCCAAAAGCTACATCGAATAACTCTTTGTAATCTGTATTCATAATGAAGTCTTCGTCTATTTTAAATCCAAATCTATGTACATTAAGGCCCGCGATTGCTTGGATTTCTGTACCCTCGAATCCCAAATGATTCTCTGCGATGGGGGTATTTTCTTTCCATTGGTCTTCAGTTCCTACATTAATTCCAGTCGCTCCAAATTGTCCATTCCACAGGACATTGGTTTGGTAAGCAATATTAAGTGCTGACGGTGTCCGTATTGGCTGTACATCGATATCGACTTCTGCATTGTGTGGATTAATGTATCTACCCCCTCCGTCTAATCCGAATCCAATTCCTCCATCACCTATTCCCTGAGCAAGATTAGCCTGGAAGCCTCCCGCTGCATGATGACATGATGCACAAGAATAGGTGCTCATACTCTCATCAAACTTAGAAGCTGTAGCCAGAGCGGTTTCGTGAAACAGCAGCTTCCCTAACTGTACTTTTGCTCTTGAGAGTGGGTTTTTAGGATCTTGAGGTATACTATTTAGATCATCACTCGCAGGCAATATATAATGCCCGAGACTACCTCCTGACTGCACTAATACTTCCGTTAACTCTTCATCGATGTAGTTAACATCTCCAGTATCTATGATATGGTCATCCCCATCCATATTACAAGAAGAGAAGAATAAGACCACAGTCATGACAAGTAATAATCGTAAATAACTCATAATAAATGATTTAAACATTACAAATATATGTAATATATAATCATTACTTACATCTCAATATATCGATTTTGAGTATTTAACTTTATGTTTCCCATCTGTGTTGTAGATACTATAAGACATCTTAGGGTCTTCGATACACTCTGATATGAATTACTTACAGTTATCAAAGCTGACTTTCTTCAAGTCAGGCCTCCATATCTCTTTTAATTTTTGCAATCTTTACCATCTATGCTTAAAATACTGAAAGAGCCATATCCATTATATATTGAGGGTCGTACTATGTGGCCATTGATGATCGGTATTGGCATTTTCATATTTCTATTCTTAGCAATCTTTCAGCCTTTTGAGATATATCAAATTACATCTCGCTCTAAGTATTATTACCTTCTTGGTTTTGGCTTAATGGCGACTATATCGTTAGGAATTTTTCATATCATTCTACCCTCCAAGTTGCCTAAAATATTTAATGAAAATAAATGGACTGTTGGAAAGCAAGTCCTATACTTCTTATTGACAAGTAGCTTTATACTGGGCATATGTTATATATATTTTATCTGGTATAATAGCCATAATCTTGACTTGAGAGATTTCATCGTTTTCTATTTAGAAACATTTGCATTGGGACTATTTCCAATTTTCGGAATAGTGATGGCAAATTATGTTCGATTACTAAAAAAACATCAGTTCGAACCTACAACACCTACTGCTACATCTGACTCTATAAGCCCTTCGAGTGTGCAATTCGTATTACAAGATGCTGGTAAAGAATCCTTGACCTTGTCCTCAGAAGATCTATTATTCGTCAAGTCGGCAGGTAATTATGTAGAGGTCCATTTTATAAAAGAAGACACCACAAAGGTCTCTGTACTAAGAACGACCTTGTCAGAGGTAGAAAAATCTATTTGCTCAGAAGATATTCTACGATGTCATAGATCTTACATCGTTAACACGGCACATGTCAAAGAGATTACTGGCAATGCTCAAGGATTCCAACTGCATTTCGATCTTTCAGATTCTATCATTCCTGTAGCGAGATCTAAAGGAAAAGCTTTCGTAAGTCGCATTAAGATATAATTATAGCATGCATTTCGTCCCAAACCATTGTATTTGGGCACTTTCCCTAACCATTCACCCCCATATCTTTCAGTCCACCCCTTCTCTCAGAATAATGTAATTATGGCCCATACCTTTGGTTTTAAGAAATGGATAAAGATTCAATTCGCTTAAGTTTCAAGACTTCATTCAAAAACATATTACTCACAAAAAATATTAATATCATGAATTATCGATCATTATTTCTCTGCACGCTTTTCATATTTAGTTACTTCATTTCTTCTGCTTGTACAGCTGTTTGTGTAAATACTAAGCATGGAGTATATGCCGCCAAAGGTTACGATTGGGATTCAGGTGAGGGTTATTTACTCACTAACCGTTCTGGGATCACAAAGTCTAGTTTCATATATAATCTGCAATGGACCTCTAAGTATGGCTCTGTTACATTTAATCAATATGGCAAAGAAATGCCTATAGGTGGTATGAATGAGGCAGGATTAGTTATAGAAGCACTCTGGTTAGATGGCACAAAGTATTCACCCGATGCACAGAAAGGATATGTCAATGAATTAGAATGGGTGCAATATCAGCTCGACAATTCTTGCAGTGTCTCAGAGGTCATAGCATCACTTAATGAAGTTGCCATTAAGCCTATAGCTGGAGAATTGCATTATTTTATTGCTGACACTAATGGTAAATCTGCAGTAGTGGATTATGTAGATGGAATTGCAACGGTAAGCTATGTTGAGAGCGGAAAACAAGCACTTACCAATAACCAATACAAAGCATCAGAAGCATATGCTGGCAAGTCTAAAGTCGATAGAAAATGTAAGAGTTCGCTATGCAGATATACGACAGCATGTAACCGTATAACAAATATTGCGGACTCTAAGGATGATAATATCTCTGACCAATTGTTTGATATGCTCTCTGATGTCAAGATCAATAACTACACAAAATGGAATATCGTGTACGATATCACTGCAAGAAAAATCCTTTTCCGAAGTACTAATGCGATGATGATCAAAGAACTCGATTTAAATGATCTTGATTTTACCACATCGGCTAATGTCTTGGCTCTCAATGTAGATTATAAAACTGCTGGCCCCGTCAGCGATGCATTCCAGAAATATAGCTGTGAGAAAAACTACGAGCTCATATCACATACACTGAAAGCAATGCAAGTCCCCGTGGATCCTCAAATGGTCAACTTGCACCAAATGCCAGTATGTGACGATAAGACTATAATGGTAGAAAAGTAATAATGTAGATAAAGTTTCATAAAGGGTAAACATCTATACAATTACAGATATGCATTACAGGAGTGATCAAAATGGTCGCTCCTTCTTTATAATAAGGGTTTCTTTTAACAAAATAAGGCTTCTCGAAATCAGTTGCACAACAATTAATCACTATAGGTCAAAATGAAAACTCAATCCTATTAGGAAAAATCTCGTTATTCAAACCCCTACCTTAACAGTAAATACCAATATTAATTGAAGATAAATCAATTTTCATACGCTTCTGCAAAACTGTCTCGCCCATTGTCAGCCACTCAGGATTGTCAAGCATTGCAATGATAATATTGCACAGAAAAGAAATAACAGTTTATAAATAAGCAATTATGCTAAATTTTATACCATTTAAACATTAGAATGTCGGAAATATTATAATAGAATTAGCCAATCTCTGCGTTAAAAATACCTACCTTCCATGTAGGCAGGCAGACTCTCCATTACCTGAGCCGCCCACGGCGGTAGCTACCGCTATGAGTCAGCCCACCCACTTTCGTGGTTCACTTTTTTCGAGTATTGTCATACTCGATTCGTCTGCAACGAAATCATTCGTTCATGCCTTAATCTTAACAAATTCTATTCTATAATCTTAACCGACATCTTAAAAATTAAATGGTATTAGAACAGAATCCTAATACTAAAGATTTTCGATATTTGCATCCATCCAATTAACTCTTTCTCTGATCCAATCTTTTAGGTAATCCACCTCGCCGTCATAAGAAAGACTGACGTTTGTGTTTGGCCATATATAATTTCCGATCACTTGCCACTGATTGAAGTTTCGGTAACTTGAACCCGAATCATTTAAGAATTGTGTATGGTTGTCTATCTTGTTATTGATGCTAGTTAGCGAAAGCGTTGTGGTTCTTAGCTCTGCATACCGAGCCTTCACTCGATCTGAAAATACGGGATCACTGAGTAATTTCTTCCACCAGAAAGTTACTAACCATGCATCGTTAGGACAGCTCTCATTATATCGATACACCCACGTATCAGGTTCTCCACCATCACAAAAATCAGAATTACCAAATGCAATATTAAAATCCCAAATCGGGCCCATGCTGAGCTTCTCGTTTTTGTCTTTATAGAGATAGGTACTCAGTCTATACGCATCAGGGTTATGAGCAAATTCATTCAAAATGAAATAATCAACAAAACTCTCTACATCAATATATGCGGCATACCCGTCCATAGGATCAGCATAATCGTCTGATGCTAGTGCATCCTCGAAGTCAGAGATATAAGATCGTATATATTGCTTCTGTGGTTCTACAATATTCTCAGCCTTAGGATATTCAAATTGAAAATGAGTCTGAGTAGAAAAGGTTTCATTTCCATCTACATCATACCTCGAAGGAAAAGAATTAAATAACGAATATGTTCCAGTACCTCCTCCATTACCTGTAGTCTTATCTATTTTCAGAATATAACCACCTGTGATATCTTCTCCAGTAATTTCTTCTGGTTCTAATTTAGAGATATCGATACGAGACTTATCTCTTTTTAATTTTTCCATGAAAACATAGGTGCCTTGAGCCTCATCATTGATATAAAGATCACACAATTTTGTACGAGCAGCGTACCTCCCGATGTCATTAGACAATTCATATATCAATACATTTCGGATCAGTGACTTATCGCTATAAGGACCATACAGTATCCAATCCTCTTCCTCTGGAAAACCATAAATACTTGCATCAATGTCGTTACCGTCGCTATCCCACAATTCTAATCCATAAGACTTCTTATCGAAGAGTGCCTGAGAAGAAGACCCCCGAAATTCTATACCAACAAATCCATCATAATCGACAAACTGGGTGCTATCAGACGTGAAGTCAGTAATGGTCATAGTCGCAAGAATCTTAGGCTCATCTACAATGGTGTTTCCCATAGTATTTACTCTTACTTCAGCTATATCTATATTAAATACTGGAGGGACGGCAGGATTAATAGGTGGGGTTATACCATCATCATTGCCACAGGATATAGCCCATACTAATGAAAGCATAAGTAAGCAAATAGAATATTGTATTTTCTTAAGGTTTGCCACTATATAAATCTAAAAATAAAATAATAGATGATTATACTATACGTACAGCAGATGACTTAGAAAAAGGAGTTTATTTATACTCAATTTTCCAAGTACTTATACTTTCAAAGTCATTGATTTTAGACCTTCTTTTAATGAGATTATATTTTCTATCAAAAGTATAAATTACTACATATCCTTTACTGACATCATCTTTACTATCCTTAAAAATCATTTTTATTTCATAATGTTGATTAGGTAATGTATCCAATTGAAAGAGATATTCAGTAGTATCTCTATTTTCAATTATCTTATTTAATAAACCATCTGAATAGGGCACATAGGCTGCACGGAAGAAATGATATTTGATTACAAAAAATAATCAAATGATACTAAAACTGTTTACAGGCTTGAGCATTTATGACTTTCAAGCCCAATTTGGTGATGACAATTC